>ERZ791889.26-NODE-26-length-134628-cov-27.601666_pt1 | contig 134628 bp, 101 predicted proteins | sample MGYA00510156_ERZ791889 | MGnify/ENA primary metagenome ERZ791889 (study PRJEB30046, sample SAMN00792108) | human gut metagenome | study: EMG produced TPA metagenomics assembly of the A metagenome-wide association study of gut microbiota in type 2...
ACTCTTTGACAGACTAGTAATTGCGAATATAACAGGTGCATAAACGGATAATCAGTAAAATTATTTATATACTTGAAAATATCTATACAGACTATAAGCTTAATCTCATAATATTTATCATTTAAACACATTAAAGTATGGATAAACACGTAATTGGAGAAAATGCAGGTATCCTTTGGCGCCTGATGAACAATGATTGCCACCGAAGATGGGAATTTGAAGAACTCAAAAAAGGTACAGGATTAGACGATTTGGAACTGGCCAGTGCCATCGGCTGGCTTGCCCGAGAGAACAAAATAGAGTTTGAGCTAAGAAGAGATGCTGACAATACAAGTAAAAAAGCATACGTATACTTAATGCTCAATAATTATTTTTAAACAAAAAGAACCGCATCACCCGATACAAGGCGATGCGGTTCTTTTGTGCTTATAGATGCAAGGAAGCAGTATCCTGCCTCCTTTATGCTACGATCTTACATTCTGGAAGGTACTTCAATGCCCAGCAAGCCCATGCCCAGGCGAACCACCTTCGCCACATTGGCCGACAGAGCTATACGGAATACCTTGACAGCTTCGTTTTCTTCGCGCAAGATACTGAAATCATGATAGAACTGGTTGTATTCTTTCACCAGGTCATACGTATAGTTGGCAATGATAGACGGGCTGTAATCTTCGCCAGCCTGTTTCACGACAGCAGCAAAATCTGCAATCATCTGAATCAGTCCTTCTTCCTTCTCACTCAATTCGATACCTGCCGGAATCTGCTCAGGAACAGCAATACCCGATTCGGCAGCCTTCCGCAATACCGACTGAATACGAGCGTATGTATATTGAATGAATGGTCCGGTATTGCCGTTGAAATCGATAGATTCCTTCGGATTGAATGTCATGTTCTTACGAGCATCCACTTTCAGGATAAAATACTTCAATGCTCCCAGACCCACGATACGGGCAATATCATCAGCCTCTTCCTGTGACAAACCATCCAGTTTGCCCAACTCCTGAGAAGTTTCCTTTGCTGTCGAAATCATCTCTTCCATCAGGTCGTCGGCATCCACCACCGTACCTTCACGCGATTTCATCTTACCCTCGGGCAATTCCACCATACCATAAGAGAAGTGTACGAGGCTCTTACCCCACTCAAAGCCCAGCTTATCAAGCAAAATAGATAATACCTGGAAGTGATAATTCTGCTCATTACCCACCACATAAATCATCTTATCGATAGGATAATCAGCAAAACGCAACTTCGCCGTACCGATGTCCTGTGTCATGTACACCGATGTACCGTCACCGCGCAGCAGCAATTTATGATCCAGTCCTTCTGACGTGAGGTCCGCCCAAACAGAACCATCCTCCTTGCGGAAGAAGAATCCTTTTTCCAAGCCTTCCATCACCTTCTCTTTACCTTCCAGATACGTATCAGATTCGTAGTAAATCTTGTCGAACGTAACTCCCATCATCTTGTAAGTTTCGTCGAAACCGGCATATACCCAATCATTCATCTTCTGCCAGAGAGCACGTACTTCCGGATCATTGGCTTCCCATTTCACCAACATTTCACGAGCCTCCTTCATCAACGGAGATTCAGCTTCCGCTTTTGCTTTAGCTTCTTCCTCGCCCATGCCTTCGCTCTGATATTTAGCCATCAGTTCTTTCACCTCAGCCTTATAGTGCTTATCAAAAGCCACATAATAGTCACCAATCAGGTGGTCACCCTTCTTGCCCGATGATTCCGGTGTTTCACCATTACCATACTTCAGCCAAGCCAGCATTGATTTGCAGATATGAATACCGCGGTCGTTCACGATGTTGGTCTTCACCACCCGGTTGCCATTGGCAGCTACGATATTAGCCAAAGCATTACCCAGCAAATTATTGCGCACATGTCCCAAGTGAAGCGGTTTGTTGGTATTCGGAGAAGAATACTCAATCATCACCAGCGGAGATTGTTCAGTAGCTTTTACCAGTCCATACTGCTCATCAGCTTGAATCTCGTTCAACAGTTCAATCCACGTAGCCGAAGCAATAGTCAGGTTCAAGAACCCCTTAATCACATTAAAGGCAGCCACAGCAGGCTCGTTAGCCTTCAGATACTCACCGATTTCCTGGGCAGTCTGTTCCGGTCCTTTCTTCGACATCTTAAGGAAAGGAAACACTACCAATGTGAGGTGACCTTCAAACTCCTTCTTGGTTTTCTGCAATTGCACCATCTTTTCAGGGACTTCCTGACCGTAGAGTGCCTTCAGTCCGTTGATTACGGACACTACAAGTTTATCTTCTATCTTCATAATCTACAATTATTTGCTTTGCAAAGATACGCGATAATTCAATATACGCAGTGAATTATCACAGGTTTTTAACAAGGATTGGATGATAAAGAAAGAGGAATGACACGAGAAAAGCCGGAAGTAAAGGAAGAAGCAGGTAAGAAAGTGAGGAAGATAGAGAAAAAAGGGGAAGTGGGTAATCACCTTTCATTAGCAATAACACAGTCTATTATATTGTAAAGCAAAGTAAATCGCCCACCCATCCCGTCAGTAAAAAGAGCATCCTATTCGATAGCATCCGACAGCTCCGTACCGGGCTTGAATTTTGCAACCTTTTTGGCAGGAATAGTAATGGTTTCTTTTGTAGATGGGTTGATTCCGGTCCTTTCGGCTCTCTCGCTGACAGAGAACGTGCCAAAACCGACCAAAGAGACTTTCTCACCAGCTTTCAATGCACCGGTAACTGCAGAGACAAAAGCCTCCAGTGCTTTTTTTGCATCGGCCTTGCTCAGTTGAGATTCAGCAGCCATTGCATTTATAAGTTCAGACTTATTCATAATACGTAAAAGATTAGTTAATATATATGTTACACAAAAGATTCGAGTTAAGCAACTGACCTACAAATATAACCGAACAAAACTATATATCAAATAAAAAACATAAAAAATCCGTAGTAATTTGTTGAAAAAGAACTAATAGGAACACATTTCATGCTGCATAACAGAATTTATTCGTACTTTTGCATCTAATAATTACTTATACTGATAAAAAATAATGGTACCAACTATTACTAAGAACTTGATAATTATCAATGTACTGATGTTTTTCGGTACGTTTGTTGCCCAGCGATACGGGATAGACCTGACGAATTACCTGGGGCTGCATTTCTTTCTTGCCAGCGATTTTAACCCGGCTCAGCTCATTACCTACATGTTCATGCATGGCGGGTTCAGCCATATTTTCTTCAATATGTTTGCCGTATTCATGTTCGGCTCTGTACTGGAGCGCACGTGGGGTCCACAACGTTTTCTGTTTTACTACATTTTCTGCGGTATCGGTGCCGGCCTCATTCAGGAAGGCGTGCAATATATACAATACGTCACAGAACTGAGCCACTACTCGCAAGTAAACATCGGTACCGGCATCATTCCGATGGAAGAATTCTTAAACATGATGACCACGGTAGGTGCATCGGGAACCGTATATGCCATTCTGCTGGCATTCGGTATGCTTTTCCCCAACAACCAGCTGTTTATTTTCCCCATCCCTATCCCCATCAAAGCAAAATTCTTCGTGGTAGGCTATGCAGCCATCGAGTTGTGGTCGGGACTGTCTAACAGTGCAGGCGACAACGTGGCCCACTTTGCCCATTTAGGCGGTATGCTGTTTGGCCTCATTCTGATTTTGTACTGGAGAAAAAAAAGCAATCATCATGGGACATATTATAGCTGATTTAAAGGAGACATTTAAACGAGGGAACATATACATCCAACTGATTTACATCAACGTAGCGGTTTTTGTGACCGGTACGCTGACTGAAATCGTGCTGCAATTGTTCAACATTCGGATAAACACCTTTTCCAACTGGTTTGCCCTGCCGGCATCTTTTGCCGACTTTCTCTGCCAGCCCTGGTCCATTTTCACGTATATGTTTATCCATGCCGGTGCGTTACACCTCCTTTTCAACATGCTATGGCTGTACTGGTTTGGAAGACTGTTTCTCTACTTCTTCTCGGCCAAGCACCTGCGGGGACTCTATGTACTTGGAGGCATCTGCGGCGGATTGCTTTACATGATAGCCTACAATGTGTTTCCATTTTTCAGCGATCAAATCGCCGGTTCCATACTGGTAGGAGCTTCTGCCTCGGTACTGGCCATTGTGGCAGCCACAGCCTATCGTGAACCCAACTATCCGGTACAGTTGTTTCTCTTTGGCAGCATACGGCTGAAATATCTGGCACTCATTGTTATCGGTATGGACGTACTGTCTATCACCTCCAACAATGCAGGAGGCCACATTGCCCACGTGGGCGGTGCACTTGCCGGACTCTGGTTTGCTTCCAGTCTCTCCAAGGGAACCGACCTGACGGATTGGATCAACAAAGCATTAGACAGCTGCCTGTCGCTGCTGCAAGGAAGAAAAGGAACCCGTAAGCCTAAAATGAAGGTACACTACGGCAATCAGTCCACCAGCAAAAGGGCACAGGATTATGACTATAACGCACAGAAAAAAGCACAGTCGGAAGAAGTAGACCGCATTTTGGAAAAACTTAAAAAATCAGGCTATGACAGCCTGACATCAGAGGAAAAAAAGAGCTTGTTTGACGCAAGCAAAAGGTAACGGAATGAAACACTTAGGTAAAATCATCACATATCTGATTTTGGCAATCAATGCGCTGTTTGTGGGAATTCTCATTGTCAGTGCTTACAGTTCTTGGCTTCATCCCGCCGTCCATCCTCTGGCATCCTGCTTAGGACTGGCTTTTCCCGTTTTCCTGACAGTCAATGTGATTTTTCTGGTCCTTTGGCTCATCATAAACTACCGCTATGCCCTGCTACCACTCATCGGTCTGCTGATCTGCTTTCCACAGATACGTACCTATATGCCGCTGAATTTAAATGGGGGAACACCATCCGACACCGCTATCAAGTTGCTTTCCTACAATGTAATGAGTTTCAGCAAACTGGAGAAAAAGAACGGAACGAACCCCATACTGAGCTACTTGGCCAACAGCGGAGCTGACATCATTTGCCTACAAGAGTACAATACATCAAACAACCGGAAATTCATTACCGACCGGGACGTGAGAAAAGCCCTGAAGGCTTATCCCTACCGCTCCATCCGGCAACAGGGCAAAGGAGAAGTGGAGCTGGCCTGTTTTTCCAAATTTCCCATCTTGTCAACTCATCCCGTCAATTATCCAAGCAGCTACAACGGATCAATGTGCTACGTGGTGAAGGTAAAGAACGACACGATGACGATTATCAACAACCATTTGGAATCCAACAAGTTGACAATCGCAGACCGGGGAATGTATGAGAATATGATTAAAGCACCCAACACGCAGAAAGTAAAGACTGGATTGAAACAGCTGGTCAGGAAGTTGGCCGAGGCATCGGCGATCCGTGCTCCACAGGCCGACTCGGTGGCCAAACTGATTGAACGGAGTCCTTACCCCAGTATCATAGCCTGCGGGGATTTTAACGACTGTTCCATCTCTTACACCCACCGGATACTGACTAAACAGCTGAACGACGCCTTCACACAGTCGGGCAATGGTCTGGGCATTTCGTACAACCAGAACAAGTTCTATTTCCGGATAGACAACATATTAATTAGCCGCAACCTGAAAGCGTACAACTGCACCGTGGACCGTTCCATCAAAGCATCCGACCACTACCCCATCTGGTGCTATATCAGTAAGCGCTAAAACAACTTGGGTTAGACTAAGGCTAACGCCAACAGAAACAAAAAACTGAAAAAACAATTAAACCTAATATAAAACACTTGAATAATGATTTTAAAAAAAACAATGACCCTTTTAGCAGTAAGTTGTATGATCTACTCCTGTGCTACCCAAACAGAAAGCAACCCTTTCTTGAGTGAGTTTAAAACTGAGTATGGTGTTCCTCCTTTCAACGAAATCAAAATTGAACACTACGAACCGGCCTTCATGAAAGGCATCGAAGAGCAGAATCAGCTGATAGAAGCCATAATCAACAACCCCGAAAAGGCAACGTTCGACAATACCATCGCCGCTTTGGACAACAGTTCACCGATCCTGGACCGGGTGGGCGGAGTGTTCTTCAACCTGACTGAAGCTGAAACGACCGACGAGCTGACAGCCCTTTCCATGAAATTGGCTCCGGTTTTGTCGGAACACGGAGACAATATAACCCTTAACGAGAAGTTGTTCAAACGTGTCAATGAAGTGTATCAACAAAAAGATTCACTGAACCTGACGACAGAACAAAAACGTCTGCTGGAAGACACGTACAAAGGATTCGTACGGTCCGGAGCCAACCTAAGCGCTGAGAAACAGGCCCGCCTGCGCGAAATCAACAAGGAGTTGTCGATGCTAGAAATCTCCTTCAGCAACAACGTACTGAACGAGAACAACGCCTTCCAGCTGTTTGTAGACAAAGAGGAAGACCTGGCCGGACTGCCCGACTGGTTCCGCCAAAGTGCAGCTGAAGAAGCCAAAGCTGCCGGACAACCGGGCAAATGGCTGTTCACCCTCCACAATGCCAGCCGCCTGCCACTGCTGCAATATGCCGATAACCGGTCACTGCGCGAACAGATCTACAAAGCGTATATCAACCGCGGAAACAACAACAACGAAAACGACAACAAGGACAACATCCGCAAGGTAGTTTCACTGCGTCTTGAAAAGGCCAATATGATGGGATTCAACAACTATGCCAACTTCTCATTGGATGAAACCATGGCTAAGACAGATGCAAACGTAATGAATCTGCTGAACAATCTGTGGAGCTACGCCTTGCCGAAAGCGAAAGCGGAAGCCAAAGAGTTGCAACAGCTGATGAACAAAGAAGGCAAAGGGGAAAAACTGGAAGCATGGGACTGGTGGTATTACACAGAAAAACTGCGCAAGGAAAAATACAACCTGTCGGAAGAAGACACAAAGCCCTATTTCAAACTGGAGAATGTGCGTGAAGGCGCCTTTGCTGTAGCCAATAAATTGTATGGCATTACGTTCACCAAGATGGAAGGCATACCGACTTATCATGCTGACGTAGAAGTGTTTGAAGTAAAAGACAGCGACGGCTCTCAACTGGGTATTTTCTATGTAGACTACTTTCCACGTCCGGGCAAGAGAGGCGGTGCATGGATGAGCAATTACCGTGAACAGCGCGGTGACATCCGTCCGCTGGTATGCAATGTCTGCAGTTTCACCAAACCTGTAGGCAACACGCCTTCTTTGCTGAGCATGGATGAAGTGGAAACGTTGTTCCACGAATTTGGTCATGCACTACACGGACTGCTCACTAAGTGTGAATACAAAGGCACATCGGGCACCAATGTCGTGCGCGACTTTGTAGAACTTCCGTCACAGATCAACGAACACTGGGCTACCGAACCGGAAGTGCTGAAGATGTATGCCAAACATTACCAGACAGGAGAAACCATTCCTGATGAACTCATCGAAAAGATGCTGAAACAGAAGACATTCAACCAAGGTTTCATGACTACAGAGTTGCTGGCTGCTGCCATCCTCGATATGAACCTGCACATGCTTACTGATGTAAAGAATCTGGATATGCTTTCGTTTGAAAAAGAAGCTATGGACAAGCTGGGACTGATTCCGGAAATCGCTCCCCGATACCGTGCAACCTACTTCAACCACATTGTAGGCGGATATGCTGCCGGATACTACAGCTATCTGTGGGCAAATGTGTTAGATAATGACGCATTTGAAGCTTTCAAGGAAAACGGAATCTTCGATAAGAAAACAGCCGACCTCTTCCGCCGCAACGTATTGGAAAGAGGAGGAAGCGAAGATGCTATGGTTCTTTACAAGAATTTCCGCGGTGCAGAACCCAGTCTGGAACCGCTGTTGAAAAACAGAGGCATGAAATAAAGGTTCGGTCTACACACATGTAAATTAGCATCTTGGCACATCGGCAAATTCGCACATTATTAGAAATATTTGATAGCTTCTTACCTATTAATGTGAAAAAAAAACTATATTTGCAGCCTTGTATCTGTGAAAAGTACATGGAAACGACAGAATTTAACGGAAATTTAAATTAAAAAAGTAATCATAAAAATTAAAAAGTAAAATGCAAAACAAAGGATTTGTAAAGGTTTTTGCGGTATTACTCACGCTGGTATGCGTGTTCTACCTGTCCTTCTCCTTCGTGACACGCCATTATACAAGCAAGGCGAAAGAAATAGCGAACGGAGACCTGCAAGTAGAGCAGGATTACCTCGACTCTCTCTCTAACGAGAAAGTATGGTTGGGTAACTGGACGCTGAAAGATTGTCGTGAAATGGAGATTAGTTTGGGTCTGGACCTGAAGGGTGGTATGAACGTCATCCTCGAAGTTTCCGTTCCTGATGTCATCAAGGCATTGGCAGACAACAAATCGGACGAAGCGTTCAACACTGCATTGGCAGAAGCGGCCAAGCAAGCTGTCAACAGCCAAGAAGACGTTATTACTCTGTTTATCAGAGAATATCTGAAGACTGCTCCCGATGCTAAATTAGCCACAATCTTCGCTACGCAACAACTGAAAGAGAAAGTAAACCACATGTCTTCCAACGCAGAAGTAGAAAAAGTGCTGAGAGAAGAAGTGAAAGCTGCTGTAGAAAACTCTTTCAACGTGCTCCGTACGCGTATCGACCGCTTTGGTGTGGTTCAGCCGAACATCCAAAGCATGGAAGACAAGATGGGACGTATCATGGTGGAACTTCCGGGTATCAAAGAACCGGAACGTGTAAGAAAATTGCTCCAAGGTTCAGCCAACCTCGAATTCTGGGAAACTTACACTGCCAGAGAAGTACTTCCTGCTCTTCAAGCTGCCGATGCTAAATTGCGCACCGTGTTGGCAGAACAAGCTCCTGCTGAGAAAGCAGAAGAAACACAAGCTCCTGCTGCAGAAAAAGCTGTGAATGCTGCCGACAGTTTGGCCGCTGCCCTGAAAGGCAATACAGCTGAAAAAGAAGAAGCCAACCTGGAAGAACTGAAAAAACAGTATCCGCTGCTTTCTATTCTTCAGTTGAACTCAAGCGGACAGGGTCCGGTGGTAGGTTATGCCAACTACAAGGATACTGCCGAAATCAACAAACTGCTGGCTATGCCGGAAGTAAAAGCAGAACTGCCGAGAGACCTCAGTCTGAAATGGGGTGTATCTGCAGCCGAATTCGACAAGAAAAAACAGATTTTCGAACTGTATTCTATTAAGGTTACAGAACGCAACGGTAAAGCTCCGCTGGAAGGTGACGTAATCACAGATGCAAAAGACGAATTTAGCCAATACAGCAAGCCGATTGTAACAATGGCTATGAACAACGACGGTGCACGCCGTTGGGCTCAGCTGACGAAGCAAAATATCGGCCGCGCTATCGCTATTGTATTGGATAACTATGTATACTCTGCTCCAAACGTAAACTCTGAAATCAGCGGCGGTCGTTCTGAAATCTCCGGTAACTTTACTCCGGAACAGACAAAGGACTTGGCCAACGTACTGAAATCCGGTAAGATGCCGGCTCCGGCTCATATCGTACAAGAAGATATTGTAGGTCCGTCTTTGGGTCAGGCTTCTATCAACGCCGGTATCTTCTCCTTCGTTGTAGCCTTGGTATTGCTGATGGTTTACATGTGCGCTATGTACGGTTTCATCCCGGGTATGGTAGCAAACGGTGCATTGTTCCTCAACTTCTTCTTTACACTGGGTATCCTTTCGTCCTTCCAGGCTGCACTGACCATGTCAGGTATTGCCGGTATGGTATTGTCATTGGGTATGGCTGTGGATGCGAACGTACTTATCTACGAACGTACGAAAGAAGAACTCCGTGCTGGAAAGAACGTGAAGAAAGCATTGGCTGACGGTTATTCAAACGCATTCTCTGCTATCTTCGACTCTAACTTGACATCTATCATTACAGGTATCATCCTGTTCAACTTCGGTACAGGTCCGATCCGTGGTTTTGCCACTACCTTGATTATCGGTATCCTTATTTCGTTCTTTACAGCAGTGTTCATCACTCGTCTGGTATACGAACACTTCATGAACAAAGACAAGTGGTTGAATCTGACATTTACTACAGGTGTATCTAAAAACCTGATGGCAAATACACACTTCGATTTCATGGGTACAAACAAGAAGTCTTTGATTATTGTCAGCGCTGTCCTCGCTATCTGCGTAGGTTCATTTGCCATCCGTGGCTTGAGCCAGAGCATCGACTTCACAGGTGGACGCAACTTCAAGGTGCAGTTTGAAAACCCGGTAGAGCCGGAACAAATCCGTGAATTGATTTCCAGCAAGTTCGGTGATGCCAACGTAAGTGTAATCGCTATCGGTACAGACAAGAAAACAGTGCGTATCAGCACCAACTACCGCATCGAAGATGAAGGCAACAACGTAGACTCTGAAATCGAGGCATTCTTGTATGAAACACTGAAACCGGTATTGACTCAGAACATCTCTTTGGAAACATTCATCGACCGTGACAACCACACAGGTGGTAGTATCATCAGTTCACAGAAAGTAGGTCCGAGCATTGCCGACGACATCAAGACAGGTGCTATCTACTCTGTAGTATTGGCCTTGATTGCTATTGGTTTGTACATTTTGATTCGTTTCCGCAACATCGCCTACAGTATCGGTTCAATTGCCGCACTGACAAGTGATACGATTATGATTATCGGTGCCTACTCATTGTTCTGGGGTATCTTGCCGTTCTCTCTGGAAATCGACCAGACATTCATCGGTGCTATCCTGACTGCAATCGGTTACTCTATCAATGACAAGGTGGTAATCTTTGACCGTGTACGTGAATTCTTCGGCCTGTATCCGAAGCGCGACAAACGTACCTTGTTCAACGACTCACTGAATACGACACTGGCCCGTACCATCAATACATCATTGAGTACCTTGATCGTGTTGCTGTGTATCTTCATCCTCGGTGGAGACTCAATCCGCAGCTTCGCGTTCGCTATGATTCTCGGTGTAGTCATCGGTACATTGTCTTCACTGTTCATTGCATCTCCGATTGCATACAACATGCTGAAGAACAAAAAAGAAATCACAGAAGCATAATCAACGTGATAAATAAAAACAGAAAAAGCCTCTTCCGGAAACGGGAGAGGCTTTTTCTATTGATTATTAAACAAATAGAAGCTATAAGAGGGGTCGAGGGACTTGATAAGACATCCAGATGAATGCCTCGAACAGCATCTATAAAGATTCAGGATTACAAGCAGTAGCCTCGAGGGGAATCGAACCCCTATCTAAAGTTTAGGAAACTTCTATTCTATCCGTTGAACTACAAGGCCGCTTTTTGATTTGACTGCAAAGATAAGGCTTTCTGTCGATTTTACAAGAATAAAAACAGAGCTTCCTTAAAGGTTTATCAAATATTTGAAAAAGCGAAAACAATTCAGAACATTTTATTTTGAAAATCCGATTAACTTTCTAACCTTTGTAGTCGCCTAAATTAAAAAACATAAATCAATTTAACCTTAAAAAAACAAAGAAAGTTATGGCAGACGAAATGATGGTTAAAGAATTGGAGGAAGTAGTAGTACGTTTCTCCGGTGACTCCGGCGACGGTATGCAGTTGGCCGGCAACATCTTCTCGAATGTGTCGGCTACTGTAGGTAATGACATCTGTACATTCCCCGACTACCCGGCAGATATCCGTGCCCCGCAAGGTTCGCTGACCGGTGTTTCAGGATTTCAGGTACACATTGGCGCAGGACAAGTTTACACGCCCGGTGACCGTTGCCACGTTCTGGTTGCTATGAACCCTTCTGCATTGAAGACACAAGTCAAATTCTGTAAGCCACAAGGACTTATCATCACAGATTCCGATTCTTTTGGAGCAAAAGATCTGGAAAAAGCAAAATTTACTACCGACAATCCTTTTGAAGAGCTGAACATCAAACAAGAAGTGCTGGAAGTACCTATCTCTTCCATGTGCAAAGAAAGCCTCAAAGATTCCGGATTGGACAACAAATCTATTCTCCGCTGCAAAAACATGTTTGCCCTCGGACTGGTATGCTGGTTATTCAACCGCAACCTGGATGCTGCAGAAAAAATGCTGCGGAAAAAATTTGCCAAGAAGCCCGAAATTGCCGAAGCCAATATCAAGATATTAAACGATGGATTCAATTACGGAGCCAACACACACGCTTCGGTTTCAACCTATAAAATTGAAAGCAATGCTCCCAAAGCCAAAGGACTGTATACCGACATCAACGGAAACAAGGCTACGTCATACGGCTTAATGGCTGCAGCAGAGAAAGCCGGACTCGAACTGTATCTAGGTTCTTACCCCATCACACCGGCTACAGATATTCTGCATGAGCTGGCCAAACACAAATCCATGGGAGTTAAAACCGTACAGTGTGAAGACGAAATTGCAGGCTGTGCATCTGCTGTAGGGGCAGCCTTTGCCGGAGCATTGGCAGTTACTACCACTTCAGGACCGGGTGTGTGTCTGAAGAGTGAAGCCATGAACTTGGCTGTTATCGGTGAATTGCCGCTGGTAGTGGTCAATGTGCAACGCGGAGGTCCGTCAACAGGCCTTCCCACCAAATCGGAACAAACCGACCTGCTGCAAGCACTCTATGGCCGCAACGGTGAAAGTCCTATGCCAGTCATCGCCGCTACTTCACCCACCAACTGTTTCGATGCTGCATATATGGCATGTAAGATAGCTGTTGAGCACATGACCCCCGTTGTATTGCTCACCGATGCTTTCGTAGCCAACGGCTCGGCAGCATGGAAATTGCCCAACTTGGATGAATATCCGGCCATCAATCCGCCGTATGTAACGCCCGACATGGCAAGCACATGGACACCCTATCAGCGCAACGAAGAAACAGGAGCACGCTATTGGGCAGTTCCCGGCACCGAAGGGTTTATGCACCGCATCGGTGGACTGGAGAAGAGCAGCGAAACGGGAGCTATCTCTACCGAAGCAGAAAACCATGATAAGATGGTACACCTGCGCCAAGCCAAAGTGGACAAGATTGCCGATTCTATCCCCGAACAAGAGATATTGGGTGACGAAGATGCCGACTTGCTGATTGTAGGCTGGGGAGGCACATACGGTCACCTCCGCCTGGCTATGGACTTCATGCGCGAACATGGAAAGAAAGTAGCCATGACGCATTTCCAATACATCAATCCGCTGCCCAAGAACACGGCAGAACTGCTGCGTAAATACAAAAAAATTGTCGTTGCCGAACAAAACATGGGACAATTTGCCGGCTATCTGCGCATGAAAGTACCCGGATTGAACATCAGCCAGTTCAACCAAGTGAAAGGACAGCCGTTCGTTACGAGAGAATTGATAGATGCATTCACTAAATTATTGGAGGAATAAGAGATGAGCGATAAGACATATACCGTACAAGATTACAAAGCAGGCCAGCCACGCTGGTGTCCGGGATGCGGTGACCACGCTTTCCTGAATTCACTGCACAAAGCCATGGCCGAACTGGGAACAGCCCCGCACGACATAGCCGTTATTTCAGGCATCGGCTGTTCGTCCCGTCTGCCTTATTACGTCAACACCTATGGTTTCCACACCATCCACGGCCGTGCAGCAGCCATCGCAACCGGAGCTAAGGTAGCGAACCCCAATCTGACCATCTGGCAGATTTCCGGCGACGGTGACGGCTTGGCTATCGGCGGTAACCATTTTATCCATGCAGTGCGCCGCAACATCGACTTAAACATGATTCTGCTGAACAACCGCATATACGGACTGACCAAAGGACAATACTCTCCGACCTCAGCCAGGGGATTTGTCAGCAAATCATCTCCCTACGGAACTGTGGAAGACCCGTTCCGTCCGGCAGAACTGGCCTTCGGTGCCCGTGGCCGCTTCTTTGCACGCTGTGTAGCAGTTGATGGTCCGGCTTCGGTAGAAGTGCTGAAAGCAGCTGCCAAGCACAAAGGAGCATCAGTCGTGGAAGTGCTGCAAAACTGTGTGATTTTCAACGACGGAACTCATGCCAGCGTAGCCACGAAAGAAGGACGTGCCAAGAATGCCATTTACCTGGAACATGGCAAACCGATGCTGTTTGGTGAAAACAAAGAATTTGGATTGATGCAGGAAGGCTTCGGACTCAAAGTCGTGAAGTTAGGAGAAAATGGCATTACAGAAAAAGACATTCTGGTGCACGATGCTCACTGCCAAGACAATACCGTTCAATTGAAGCTGGCGCTGATGGAAGGCCCCGATTTCCCGATTGCATTGGGTGTAATCCGTGACGTGGAAGCTCCTACCTACAACGATGCCGTAGCAGCTCAAATTGAAGAAATCAAAGGTAAGAAGAAATACCACAACTTCCAGGAACTGCTGATGACCAATGAAACATGGGAAGTGAAATAACATTTCCAGAGACAGATCAATAAACAATCTGCATACAAAGAATCCATATCTTTACTCATCCCGAGTAGGATATGGATTTTTTATTCTAGCCTAACTGAGCAGACGTTTGCTGAGATAATGCACAGGATACCATACAGAAAGGAAACCCACTGCCAATACCGTAACAAAAACAAGCAACACATCTCCTGCATGCACACTCACCGGATAAGCATCGACCACAAACGCACCGCTGCCTCCTAATGAAATAAGACCATATTCCTGCTGAATGAAGCACAACAGCAAGCCCAGCACAATACCGGCAACAGCTCCCAAGAGCGAAATCAGACGCCCTTCAAAAAGAAATATACGCGAAATCAGACGATCATCAGCACCCAGATTCCGCAAAGTCATCACATCCTCCTTCTTGTCCAATATCAACATCGAAAGAGAACCGATCACATTGAAACAAGCAATCATCAGGATAAAGGTGAGAAACAGATAAGAGATGAGCTTCTCTATCTCCATGATACGGAACACATCAGCCTGCTGCTGATAACGGTTCTGAACCACATAACCATCCCCCAGAAGTTCTTCAATCTTCTTCTGAACGGAAGCCGTCTGAACCCCCGGTTTCAGTTTGAGTTCGATAGCCGACACCTCCGTAGAATAATCCAAGAGATGACGCAAAAAATCAAGGGAAGTAAGAATGTATTTAGAATCATACTGCTGCTGGTTGACAGCAAAAACGACACCCGGAGAATAAAGATAATCCCGGTTGAACGAAGTCCCCGGCTGAGCCATGTTCACCTTTGCATTACGTTTGGGAATATACACATGGAGAGGGTCCACAAACTGCAGCCCCGTTCCCAAGGCAGATACCAGTTCCACCCCCATCACCCCATAATTCACGATGGAATCATGCAAGAGAAACTGACCTGCACCATACAGGATACTGTCAATCGACGTCAGTTGCTCAAAGTTGTCTTCCACCCCTTTAAGCACCACCATGGCTTGCCGGTCTTTGTATTGCACCATCGCATTCTCCTCCAGCGTTTCAGTGGACAGTTCCACTTCAGGAAGCATACGCACCGCTCGAATCCGCTCATCGGCACTGTCGAACACTTTACCTTCACGCACGGTGATCTTCAACTCAGGGTCGAAAGCAGTAAAAAAAGAAGCAACCATGTCTTGAAAACCATTAAACACAGACAAAGTGCAGACAAGAGCCAGTGTGGCCAGTGCCACTCCACACACCGAAACGCCCGATATGATGTTGATAGCGTTATGCTTTTTCTTGGAGAACAGATAACGCTTGGCAATATAAAACGGAAGACTCACTTCGTATCAAATTGGTTTACTTCAGCAAAGAGTCGATCTTTTCAATGTAATCCAATGAATCATCGACAAAGAATTTCAGTTCGGGGATAATACGCAACTGATGACGCACACGGGTACCCAATTCATAACGAATTGATTTCATGTTGTCATTGATATTCTTCACCATCTCTTCGGCCTTACCCGAAGGGAACACACTGAGATACACACGGGCAATGCTCATATCAGGGCTGATACGAACGGCACTTACAGAGACCAATACACCCGGCATTGCCTTCGTCTGAAGCAAAAAAATCTCGCTGAGTTCTTTCTGCAACAAGCGAGAAATTTTATTCTGTCTGGTTGTTTCCATAAAACTATTCTTTTATTTTTTTCTAATTATTGTCAGCCCGTCACGCAAGGGCAATATCACTTTTTCCACCCGCTGGTCGTGAGCCACCAGATCATTAAACGCTTTGATTCCGATGGTTTGGGTGTCGGTGTGGTGCGGTTCTTCCAGCACATGACCATCCCACAGCGTATTGTCGGCAATGATATATCCGCCATCCGACAGATGAGCCAACGTCATTTCATAATAATCGATGTACCGGCGCTTGTCACCGTCGATAAAAGCCAAGTCGAACGTGACACCCAAAGAAGGCACCAGTTCCAACGCATCACCGATATAAAAACGGATTTTATCAGCATACGGAGACTTTTCCAGCCACGGGCGCGTAAAATCCTCCTGCTCGTCGTTGATTTCGAACGTATGCAATACCCCGCCTTCTGCCAGGCCTTCCGCCAGACAAAGAGCGGAGTATCCGCTATAAGTTCCTATCTCCAATATCTGACGAGGCCGAATCATTTCCACAAACATTTTAAGCATACGTCCCTGCAGATGGCCCGAAGCCATGCGAGGACGCAGCAATTTGACATGCGTATCCCGATAAAGCGACTTCAGATAGTCGCTTTCGGGATCAATATGCTGCAAAATATATTCATCTATAGATTCAGTCTCTTGCATATCATGTGTTTTTTTACAAATAACGGTCTTTATTCGGCAAAGCGATACCTTCCTGCAAAACATCTTCCACTACGTTGATTTCGAGGAAAGAAGTCTTTGTTCCGGCCTTACCGCTACTCAAATAACCCACCATATCCGACGGTTGCAGACGGCCTTCCTTCAACAGGCGGCGAAGTGCTGCGAAATAATATTCCTGTCCGTTGGCCAGCTCAGGCATATAAATTGAATCTACACCATACGAAAGAGCCAGATGACGCATTGTCTTTTCCTTGTAGCAAATAGCCAACACAGGGAATTTACCACGGAAAGCAGCGAGGTTGCGGGCAGTGCGGCCGCTGTAGCTGTCGGTAATGATTGCACGAATCTTCAGCTTAGTGGTAGCCTTGACAGCCTGCTTCGCCAGGAATGCAGTAACATCGTTGCTGTTTTCATCCAGCGGAATGCGGATATCATTGTCGGCCAGCTTATCCTTTTCAGCCTGAGCTGCAATTTTAGCCATCGTCTTCACTGCTTCTACCGGATACTTACCGTAAGCCGTTTCACCGCTCAGCATCAAAGCATCTGTGCGATAATAGATTGCATTGGCAATATCGGTCACCTCTGCACGGGTCGGACGCGGATTGTTAATCATCGTGTGAAGCATCTGGGTAGCCACGATTACCGGCTTCTTCGCCAAGATACATTTACGGATCAAAATACGCTGAATACCCGGGATACGTTCCTGAGGCACCTCGATACCCAAGTCACCGCGAGCCACCATCACACCGTCGGCCACTTCCAGAATCTCATCGATGTTGTCCACACCTTCCTGATTTTCAATCTTGGCGATGATACGGATGTCGCTGTTGTGAGCATCCAGGATTTCACGGATATCCAGCACATCCTGACGGTTGCGCACAAACGAGTGAGCAATGAAGTCGATATCCTTTTCAATAGCATACAGGATGTTGTTACGGTCTTTTTCTGTAAGTGAAGGCAGGTTGATACGTACACCCGGCACGTTCACACTCTTGCGGCTGCCCAAGGTTGCTTCGTTTTTCACCTCACAAAGCAGATGGTCGTCCGTCTTTTCGATCACTTCCAGTTCCAAGTCACCATCATCAATCAAAATAGTACCGCCTACATTCAAGTCGTTCACGAAGTTAGGATAAGAAACGGCAATACATTCGCGTGTGGTTTCGAGTTCCGGATTGCCAACAATCTTCACTCTGTCCCCAATCTGATAAGGAATGGGTTCCGCATTGGCAGTTGTACGAACTTCAGGTCCTTTTGTATCCATCAGGATGGCGATGCGGTTAGACACAGCACGCACGTTGGCTATGAGTGTTTCAAAACCTTCACGGCTGGCATGGGCCGTATTCATACGCACCACGTTCATACCAGCATCAAAGAGTTGCTTGATAAAATCCACATCACAGCGTCTATCCGAGATGGAAGCCACAATTTTTGTCTGTTTCAATAACATAATCTTTGTATCTATTAAATTTATATCTTGATTATTCACCCAATAAAGCTTCTAATGCCAAACGGTATGAGTTCAGCCCGAATCCGCAAATGACGCCCTTGCAAGCACTGGCTATCATAGAAACATGGCGATAGGATTCGCGACTGTGCACATTGGAGATGTGTACCTCAATGACCGGAGCCGGCACGGCACGGATGGCATCCTGCAGAGCAATGGAAGTATGCGTATAAGCCCCCGCATTCAAGATGATGCCGTCGGCCTCGAAACCAGCCTGCTGGATGCAGTCGATTAATTCCCCTTCAATGTTGGACTGGAAATAGTCAATCTCAATATCAGCATACCGCTGGCGAAGACCGGCCAAATACGCTTCAAAAGTAACACTTCCATAAATGGAAGGTTCGCGCTTACCCAAGAGATTTATATTAGGACCATTAATAATCTGTATCTTCATCGCAAAATCCTGTTTTTTTATACCTTTGTATCAGAAAAGAATATGCAAAGGTAGAAAAAAAGAATGGAAATCAACGAAAAAAACAGGAAGAAGGAGTTACAGAATATTATATTAAGGAAATACGGGCAATACCTGAAACTCGAAAAGTCGTTATCTCCCCATACGCAAGAGGCTTATCTCACCGATTTGAGCAAGCTGCTCACTTTTCTACAGTCGGAAGACATCGACCTGCTGGAAGTGTGTCTGAGCGACTTGCAGCGCTTTTCGGCCGGGCTTCACGACATCGGCATCCATCCCCGCTCACAGGCACGCATCCTGTCGGGCATCAAATCGTTCTTCCGCTTTCTGGTGATGGCAGATTACCGGGAAGACGATCCCAGCGAATTGCTGGAAAGCCCGAAAATAGGCTTCAAAATTCCGGAAGTGCTCACCATCGAAGAAATAGACCGCATCATTGCATCCGTAGACCGCAGCAAAGCGGAAGGGCAGCGCAACAGAGCTATTCTGGAGACACTGTATAGCTGTGGTTTGCGTGTCTCAGAGCTTACCTCTCTGAAACTCTCCGACCTCTACTTCAACGAAGGGTTCATCAAGGTGGAAGGCAAAGGCAACAAACAGCGCCTGGTACCCATCTCCGAGCGTGCCATCCATGAGATAAAGCTCTATTTCCTCGACCGCAACCAGATTGAAGTAAAAAAAGAATACGAAGACTACGTGTTCGTGAGCCATCGCAGAGGAAAAGGGCTCTCCCGTATCATGATCTTCCACCTGATTAAAGAACTGGCCGAAAAAGCCGGCATCACCAAGAACATCAGCCCGCACACCTTCCGCCACTCCTTTGCCACTCACCTGCTGGAAGGCGGCGCCAATCTGCGAGCCATTCAATGCATGCTGGGCCACGAGTGCATCTCCACAACCGAGATCTACACCCACATCGACCGCAGCCGTCTGCGGGCCGAAATCATCGAGCACCACCCCCGAAACAGGAAGTATAGGAAAGGAAAAGAGACATTATTTTATTAAAATATGATAAAATCGGGCAATAACCTGCTTTATTGCATTAAGAATTAATATATTTGCCATACTTTTTCTACTTATAGTAGATAAAGGTTTGTGAATAAATGAAATTTCAATTACAAACATTAAAATTATACCTAAAATGACTAAGAAGTTGTACTTGCCTTTACTCATGGCAATTGTTGTTGCACTGTTCTCTTCGTGCAAGAAAATGGGTCCTTTGTCAGCAGACTACTTCACTGTAACTCCGCAAGTGTTGGAAGCAGTAGGTGGTAAAGTTCCTGCTACTATCAACGGTAAGTTCCCTGAAAAGTATTTCAAGAAAAAAGCGGTAGTAGAAGTAACTCCGGTTTTGAAATGGAATGGGGGTGAAGCAAAAGGTCAATCAGCTACCTTCCAAGGTGAAAAAGTAGAAGGAAACGATCAGACTATCTCATACAAAGTAGGTGGTAACTACACCATGAGAACTTCTTTCGACTATGTTCCTGAAATGGCTAAATCAGAATTGTGGCTGGAATTTAAAGCTAAAATCGGAAAGAAAGAAATCACTATTCCTGCAGTGAAGGTAGCAGATGGTGTAATCTCAACTTCTGAATTGGTAAACAATACTTTGGGTAATGCAAATCCGGCTTTGGGCGAAGATGCTTTCCAACGTATCATCAAAGAGAAACACGATGCTAACATCATGTTCTTGATCCAACAGGCTAACATCCGTTCAAGCGAACTGAAAGTGGGTAAAGCTTTCAACAAAGAAGTAGCTAACGTAAATGCAGCTGAAAACAAGAAGATCAACAACATCGAAGTAGTGGCTTACGCTTCTCCTGATGGTGGTGTGGAACTGAACACTACATTGGCTGAAAACCGTGAATCAAACACTCAGAAGATGTTGAACAAGAACCTGAAGAAATCTAAACTGGACGTTGCTGTAGACGCTAAGTACACAGCTCAAGACTGGGAAGGTTTCCAAGAACTGGTTTCTAAATCAAACATCCAAGACAAAGAGTTGATTCTCCGCGTATTGTCTATGTACCAAGATCCTGCACAGAGAGAACAAGAAATCAAGAACATCTCTTCTGTATACAAGACTTTGGCTGACGAAATCCTGCCTCAGTTGCGTCGTTCTCGCCTGACTTTGAACTACGAAATCATCGGTAAGTCTGACGAAGAAATCGCTAATCTGGCTTCTTCTAAACCGGCAGAACTGAACATCGAAGAGTTGCTTTATGCTGCTACTCTGACTAACGATCCTGCTAAGAAAGAAGCTATCTATACGCAAGCTACAAAACAATTCCCGAGCGACTACCGTGCTTACAACAACTTGGGTAAATTGGCTTACCAGGCTGGTGATGTAAACAAGGCTGAATCTTACTTGAAGAAAGCTGAAAGCATCAACGCAACTCCGGAAGTGAACATGAACTTAGGTTTGGTTGCTTTGATCAAGGGTGACAAAGCAGCTGCAGAAGCATACTTCGGTAAAGCTGCCGGTACAAAAGAATTGGGCGAATCTATGGGTAACCTCTACATCGCTCAAGGTCAGTACGAAAGAGCAGTCAACTCATTCGGTGATGCTAAGACTAACAGCGCTGCATTGGCACAGATCTTGGCTAAGGACTACAACAAGGCTAAGAACACATTGGCTAACGTAGAAAGACCGGATGCTTACACTGACTACTTGATGGCTGTTTTGGGTGCTAGAACAAACAACGCTTCTATGGTAACAAGCAGCTTGAAGAGCGCAGTTGCTAAAGACGCTTCTTTGGCTAAGAAAGCAGCTACAGACTTGGAATTTGCAAAATACTTCACTAACGCAGATTTCATGAACATCGTTAAATAAGAGAAAGAACACTCTATTTAATATACCTGGAATTGCCCGTCATGATAAATGACGGGCAATTCTTTTTTATTACCGGTAAAAGCAGTATTTTCGCAGCATAGAAATTGCACAACGATGAAAAAAGGAATCATGTATATGCTCACCGCCTGCTTCCTGCTTGCATGCAGCCAGTCGGTTCAAAATGAAGTAAGTATCAGTGGAGACATTGACGGACTGCAGTCGGATACGCTCTACCTGTATGGCATGGACGAATTACGCGACCGGATAGATACCCTTGTGGCAGACAACGGACGGTTTGCCCTTACCACAACGGTAGACACCATAACCCCTGCTTTCCTTCTGCTCAACAATGAAACAGAATATCCCCTGTTTCTGGATAAAGGAAACAAAATAAAAATCAAAGGAAATCTCAGCCAGTCGCCCGTACTGACCATCAACGGCAACAGTTACAATGAAGAATACACCCTTTTCTGCCAGCAACTGGACACCCTGAAGAATCCTTCTGAAAGCCGAAAGGAACAAATGGCCGAGCAGTTCATCCTCGCCCATCCGTCATCCTTCGTCAGTCTGTATCTGCTCGATGCCTATTTCGTACAGAAAGAACAGCCCGATTTCAAAAAGATAGAAACGCTCATCGGAAATATGACAGGTATTTTGCTGGACAAGAAATACATCGAAAACTTATCGGAAGAAATCAAGCAATGTGAGAAGACAATTTTAGACAAATATGCTCCCTACTTCAATCTGCCGAACGCCAAAGGAAAACGAATCACCCGCTCATCGGACGAACTGAAGCAGAAAAATCTGCTGGTTCATTTCTGGGCTTCCTGGGCTGACAGCGCAGCGAATGCACGCACAAACCAGGAACTGAAGGCGCTCTACAAACAATACAAAAAGAACAAGCACATGGCGTTTCTGAGTATCTCTCTCGACATGGACAGAGAGGAGTGGCTCAAGGCTGTCCGACGCGATACGCTCAGCTGGGAGCAAGTGTGCGATTGTGGCGGATTCCATTCGGAAGTGGCCCGACAATATGCCGTGAAGCAGCTACCGCATACACTCCTTCTATCACCCAACGGCAAAATCCTGGCCAAAGACCTCCAGGGAGAAGCTCTGAAGAAAGAAATCCAAAAAGCGGTGACCGAATCGGAAGAGAAAGAGAAAAAAAATAAATAAACAGAAGATAAACCTTCATCAGACGTGTTAATCAAAGTTTACGGAGCAGCCGTGCAAGGCATTGACGCGACACTCATCACCATCGAAGTAAACAGCACCCGAGGCTGTATGTTTTATCTGGTCGGACTCCCGGATTCCGCAGTCAAGGAAAGCCACCAGCGCATTATATCGGCTCTGCAGGTCAACGGCTACAAGATGCCAACAAGCAACATCGTAGTCAACATGGCACCGGCAGACATACGCAAAGAAGGCTCAGCCTATGATTTGCCGCTGGCCATTGGCCTGCTGGGAGCCAGTGAAAGCATCTCATCCGAAAAATTCTCCCGCTATCTGCTCATGGGAGAACTCAGCCTAGACGGCACCATACAGCCCATCAAAGGCGCACTGCCCATTGCCATCAAAGCCCGGGAAGACGGATTCGAAGGACTGATTGTCCCGCAGCAGAATGCCCGGGAAGCGGCTGTTGTCAACAAACTGAAAGTGTATGGCGTGAGCAACATCAAAGAAGTCATTGAGTTTTTCAACGACGAACGCACGCTCGAACCTACCCTTGTCAATACCCGGGAAGAATTCTATGCCCAGCAAAGCAAATATGAATACGACTTCGCCGACGTCAAAGGACAAGAAAGTGTGAAAAGAGCCTTGGAAGTAGCCGCTGCCGGCGGACACAACATCCTGATGATCGGCGCACCGGGAAGCGGCAAATCCATGATGGCCAAACGACTTCCCTCCATCCTTCCTCCCCTTTCCCTCAAAGAGAGTCTGGAGACCACCAAGATACACTCCGTGGCCGGCAAGCTGGGAAAAGACGCCTCCCTCATCAGCCAGCGGCCTTTCCGCTCTCCGCACCACACGATATCTCAAGTGGCCATGGTAGGAGGCGGAAATTATCCCCAACCGGGCGAGATCAGTCTGGCTCACAACGGAATTCTTTTTCTAGACGAACTCCCTGAATTTAACAGAGCCGTTCTTGAAGTGCTCCGCCAGCCCTTGGAAGACCGGAAAATCAGCATCTCCCGCATCAAGAGCAGCATCGACTATCCCGCCAGCTTTACGCTGGTAGCTTCGATGAACCCGTGCCCGTGCGGTTACTACAATCATCCTACAAAAGCCTGTGTATGCAGTCCCGGACAAGTACAGAAGTACCTCAACAAAATTTCAGGCCCCCTGCTCGACCGGATAGACATCCAGTGTGAAATAGTACCCGTCCCTTTCGAAAAAATATCGGATACACAACCCGGCGAATCAAGCGCCTCCATCCGGGAAAGAGTCATCAGAGCCCGGAAAATACAGGAACTGCGATATGCCGATGAAAGCAACATTCATTGCAATGCCCAAATGAGTAGCCGGCTGCTGAACCGCTACGCCCGCCCCGACGCACAGGGACTGGCACTGCTGAAAAATGCCATGGAACGCCTCAACCTCTCGGCCCGTGCCTACGACCGCATACTGAAAGTGGCCCGCACCATCGCCGACTTGGAAGGCAGTGAAGAGATACGCTCCTACCACCTCGCTGAAGCCATCAGCTACCGGAACCTCGACAGGGAAAACTGGGCCGGATAAAGAAAGAGACGAAAAAAGCCACACTATGGCCCCAAACCTTCCATAGTGTGGCAAACTCCCCTTAGCAACCCTATAACGAACGATTATTTTTCAATACGGATACGGGCATCCACTGCCACCACCGCTTTATCTGTGGCCAACAGCGGATTGATATCCATTTCCTTTATTTCAATGGCATGCCGCAGCAAAGCAGACAGCCTGACAATGATATCTGCAAACTTTTCTTCATCCACTCCCTTCTGTCCACGTGTACCTTGGATAATTTTATAGGCACGCAGCGACCGAATCATCGAAGCGGCTTCGTCATGCGAAAGCGGAGCCAGACCGGAAGCAACATCCTTCAGCACTTCCACGAATATACCGCCCAAACCACAAAGCACCACATGACCGAATTTCGGCTCATATTTGGCCCCAATAAAGAGTTCGGTACCTTTCAGCATCGGCTGCACCATAATGGCTGTAGCCTCCGGAATCTGCATCATACGGTCGAATTCCTGCGCCAAGTGCTGCTCACTCTCAATGTTCAACACTACACCGCCCACATCCGACTTATGCACCGGCCCTACGACCTTAGCCACTACAGGGAAACCGCACCGGCTGGCAAACGCCACTACCTCCTCTTTTTTATCAGAAACAAACTCCTCTACCAGCGGTATGCCGGCAGCCTGCAACAGTTCCTGCACATAACAAGGAGCCACATAGCCGTTGCCTGGTATGGAATCAATGATACGGCGGATGCGAGGCACATCCACTCCGGAAACATCCGCATCCGCAACAGCCGGACGCGGTGTATGAGCCACCTGGGTAAGTGCCGTTGCCAACCCTACCTCATCGGCAAAGTTGACATGTCCTTTCGCCAAGAAGGCCGCCACCTCAGGGCCAGCCGTATTCACCGAAGGCAACACCGGAAAAATCGGTTTGCGGCAAGTCAGCATCTTCTCATGCAGTGCATCATACATATCATACATCGTGACCAGTCCCGGTGTACCGAAGATAGCCACCATGGCGTCAATATTATCTAGTTTTTTCTCACAAAAATCCACGCAAAGACGAAGATGTTCCGGCGTACCTGTAGCCAAGACATCAATCGGATTTCCCACCGAAGCACCGGGGAAAAGCTGTGACTTCAATTCATCCACCTGCTCACCTTCCAGCCTCGGCACATTCAAACCGCCTTTACTCAAAGCATCTGTCAGCATGACACCCGGTCCCCCCGCGTGCGTAATGACAGCAATATTCTTTCCTTTCAATACAGGTAGAGAAAAGACACACCCCACAGTTGTCAGTTCTTCGCGCGAGAAACAGCGCACGATACCTGCCTTACGGAACAAGGCATCCACAGCCGAATCGGAACTGGCAATGGCACCTGTATGCGATGAAGCCGCCCGACTGCCGCTTTCCGAACTGCCGGCTTTAACTGCAGCAATGCGACAGCCCTTGCGGATCAGCGAAGCAGCGTGAAGAAGCAGTTTATCCGGATGCTGAATGCTTTCTATATACAACAACTTGACAGATGAGTCTTTCTCTGCATCAAAATGCTCGTCCATATACTGAAGTACATCTTCCACCCCAATCTGCTTGGCATTGCCCACCGACCATACGGAATTAAACTGTAAACCTTTTGTCACGGCACTTTCCAGAATGAAAACAGCCGTCGCTCCAGAACTGGAAATCAAATCCACTCCTTTCGGATTCAGAGGAGGAATAGGCTGACTGAAGACACTGTGATGCCACGTAGTCAGCAATCCGATACAATTCGGGCCAATCAAAGAAGCCTCATATTTGTTTACCGTTTCCAGTATGCGTTGTTCAAGCAAAGCACCCTCATGTGTTTCCTCACCAAAACCGGCAGACAAAATGATAAAAGCACGGGTCCGCTTGGTGGCAGCCAATGTTTCTACTACATCAAGGCACAGCGCTGCAGGAATAGCCAGCACAGCTAAATCAGTATCCGGCAAATCCTTCACATCGGCAACAGCCGGAATGCCCTGCACCTCCTGTTCCTTGGGATTCACGGCACGGAGTGCTCCCCGGTAACCTCCATTTATCAGATTCCGCAATATAGCGCCACCTGGCTTATGCACATTGTTGGAAGCCCCTACCACTACGATGCTTTCGGGACGAAGCAACTGGGTTGTAATCATATCGTAGATATTTATTGGTTAACATTGCACAAATATATTTCTTCTCATGAGAAAAAGAAAGAAAAAGAGAAAGAAAAAAGAAAAGAAATCTCATTTTTTCACTATACTCAAAAGCGACCTTTCATCCTTTCACCACAAACCACTGATTATACGGCAGTTGAATGATGAAAGATGAAAGATGAAAGATGAAAGATGAAAGCCTAAAAGGAAACAGCTACAATGTGAAAGATCAAATAACTATCGGTGAAGGAATCAGAATGTATAAAATCGTACAGTTTGCAACCTCAACGGACAAAATCGTACAGACCGACACAAAAACAACGAAATAGCTCGTTTCAAAGCTGCGAGATAGCCTTCACAAACCTATAGGTTTGTACCTCGTAAACCTATAGGTTTAGCTCCCCTAAAGTGCCGCTTTACGAGTGCTAAAGTGCCGCTTTACGAACCCTAAAGTGCCGCTTTATAAGTGCTAACTTGCTACTTTCCATGAGATGCTGCATAAAAAAGCTAACTTACACCTTTCATGAGATATACATATACTAGATCAAAACTAAAAAAAGGTTCTGCTATTACTGATAAGTAAAAAGCAGAACCTTTTTTAAAAATGTTTCACTCTACTGAGAGAAAGCAATATCAATTATTATTTGATTGAAATCGGAGTATCCAATTCTACCGGAGTCAAGTAACTTCCATAATAACCACCTTTGACGATACCATCTACGTTATGTCCTGATGCATCCTTCAATTTATAACCACCTTCATTAACCTGATCGTCACCATTCATCTTATAGTAAACTTCCAGACCTTCAGATTTAGGATCAACAGACAACATATTTTGCTTAATTTGGTTTTCTGTACGAGCTACACTCCATACTCTGACTTCACTCATACAGCCATTGAACGGACGTTCACCCCACATAAAGCCATTCACTTTACCAATATAGAAACCGCCACCTTTCTCAATGTCAGCACCACCTAAATTAAATTTAGGTGTATCCCAAGATGATTCAGATGTCTTCGCTCCATTAATATACATAACAGCTTTACCAGAAGGTTGATCATAAGTAAAGGCTACGTGATACCATGTATCCTTTTCGAACAATTGAGCGGCTTTAAACTCTTTGCTACCAGCAATCTGCATGCGTTCAGCTTCACACAGCGGAGTATCACCCACACGAAGAATCAACGTACCTTCACGTCCCATAATCGTATTGTTATTATTAAAGCGATCAGCCTTGATCAAAGCTTCATAAGTAACAGACGTAAATTCTCTATCAGGAGTAAATCCTACAGCTACACCCTGACCTGAGAATTTCAAAACTTTCGTAATACGTACAGGTTTAGAAAGAATCAAGTACGTAATATCACGACTCTCTACCAAAGGCATAGAAGCCGAAGCAATACGAACTGGGAAAACATAATTCTTACCTTCTTGCAGTTTATCCAAATTAGAAAATGTCAGAGTCAACTTCTTGGCATAAATTTTACCACTTTCAATTACCGATGACTCTTCAGAGAAAGTTACATCAGCAGCGTCAAATGCAACATATTCTGTACCATTCTTTTTATTATACTCTTCTACATCTCCCTCGGTTCCAGCGGCATAAGAAACATTCACTTGAGATTCTACAGAAGAAGACACTCTAGTTAACAAATCATATTGCAATGTAGGAGCCTCGGAAATCTCCAAACGTTCTTCTTGATTTTCAAAAAAAAGTTTTGGCTCCAATAGATCACTTTCGCTATCATTGCAAGCTGCTGCCAGCAAAGCCATGAAGCCAAATGCCATGTATTTAATTGTATGTTTCATATTTCAAATAATAGCTAATAATTCAATCATTTATTTTCTTCACCCTTATTTTCTTGACTTTCTTTCCATTCGTTGAAAACCTGCTGGTTAATCTGAATGGCTTGACGCATCCATTTATAGTCAGGTTTATTGTCGAAGTCATTATCAAAACGATAAGCCCCAACACCACCTTTGTAACGATTTCCACCCGGCATCCAACGAGCTTGATTCAGCAACTGACCGCCATGAGCAGCAAATGACTCAAAGTTTTCAGCAATAATCAGTTTTCTGTAATCGCCACTAGCAGGTGTCTGATGAGGATAAGATGAACCATAAGACTGAGTAATGAAATAATCAATATAAGGATCTATTTCCTTAGAGAACTGATTAATATGACCATCAATACAAAGTAATTTATGACCTTTTCCTTCCGGATCACTCATCGGACCAATGTATTTGCCCATTTCTTGAATCAAGTAATTGATATTACCGTTATAAGTCAATGTACCATCAGAGTCATTAAAACCATTACCCGGTTCCCAGTCAATATCAAAACCATCCCATTCACTTACGACAAGAGAATCACAAAGTGCCTTAGCATATTTTGACAAGGCTGCTCTCAACTCTTCCTGATGATCGAGATCTCTATGCTCATAACCCCAGAATCTCCAGCGAGCAAATTTTCTTTCTTCGGCAAGTTTCTGTTCACTCCAACCTTCTTCTTCTGCCTTTTTGTTCACCTCGTCATATATTGAACTCGGTGTTCTTCCTTTACCCAAATGAGAAAGCAAACTAACTTCAAGCAATTTAGTTCCTTTCACTCTCTGAACAAATTCCTTATCACGCTTTTGGCCTTCTGTCATGTCATATCTACCCGGAGCACCACTCCACATAGAAATAATATCCATACTATCAGGAGCAGAAGTCAAATATCCCTTACGCATTGCACCGCTAGGTGACCAGTTTGAGAACCATCCAAAAGCAACCGGACGACCATAATTATTTGCAGTAGCTTTATACTCACGTAATTCTTGATAATAAGGACTATCACCTAAAGTGTTGTGTCCACCAATATGTTCGAATTCCAGATTTTCCACGTCTGTACAAGCAGACATCAGTCCCACAGCCGGAATTACATATAATAATTTCTTTAATATCTTTTTCATATTTTTCTTTTCTTAAATTAAAAGTTACAACACTGATTAGTTTCCAGGTTTGCAATCCCACCACAAACGAGTTGTAGCGACATCTCTACCGCCATTTAACTTCTTCACAGCATCCTGATAAATTTCCTTGTTCTTATCATTATCATAGAAACTAGTCGGATAAATCAAACGACGAATACCCTTTTCAACTGTTACACCGTTAGAAGCACCGGAGTTAACTTGAACCGGGTTCAGATCAGGATAACCTGTTCTTCTCCATTCTGTCCAAGCTTCCAGACCGTTAGGATACAAAGCAATCCATTTCTGAATCATGATTTTTTCCAATTTCTGTTCATTGTTACCCTCAAATTTCGGATTGACAGCTTTAGGAGTACCAAAATTTCCACCAAAATTTCCACCAAACTGATGAGCTGTAGGTACTTTTGTTGAATTCAAGTAACTATCAACACTACTTGACACTCCGTTTTCCTCAAACGACATGGCTACCCCTTGCTTGTATAAAGATTCAGCATCACCAAATTCCGGCCAAACCAAAGCAGCCTCAGCACGCAAGAAATAAGCTTCAGAAGCACGCATCCAGTAAGTAGGAGTATCCTCAGTGATGTTAGGCTTAGAGAAAGATTTGTATGTGTCATTCTGTCCTTTACGATGTCCAGCAGGAACAGCCTGATATTCGTTACCATCAAAAGCCTCTTCTCCAAAATTACAATTAGCATCTACTGGTTTGAAATAAGCAGCCAAACGAGGATCTTCATATCCCATCAGATATGAGAATATAGAAGAGCCCATACGAGTTTCGTTATATTGTTCTGACAACCAGTGAATATTGTTGCGGAAAATAAAACCAGCACCTCTACTCATCTGAGCAGCATCAGCTTTATCAGTCATAACACCGATAGAGTGCTTTAATGCCTGAGTAACATATTGTTTAGACAACGCTTCATCTGCAAAACGTACACGCATAGCCAAACGAAGCAACAATGTATTAGCATATTTCACCCATTTTTGAGTGTTACCACCATACACAGCATCATAATCACCCATCAATACTGTTCCATTCTCAGCCAAAGGAGTCAAAACATTAATAGCATCAGTCAAATCCTTGAACATCTCTACATATACATCCTTTTCAGCATCAAACGGGATTGTCAATGAAGCATCCGCTGCATGAATATAAGGCATCGGGCCAAAACATTCCAACGCTTTATGCCAAGAAGAAATCTTCAAAATCTGTGCAAAAGCGTAGATTTCCGGCGTATTATTCTTTTCAGAAGCCTCTTTCAATTTCTTCCAAGGTGCCAACGCAGCTGTATACGCTGTCTGATAAACAGTTTTAATCTGTCCATCCAACAGATAGAGGTTAGGATGAGAAAGACCACCCCAGTCGTTGTTCTGACTAAAAAAACCACTCCAGCAATCTGCAGACAAATGGTAGGAAGTCTGGTATTGGTTGATTACATCCGTATCATCGGCTTGTGTTCCCACAGGAAGCACAGTACGTTGCAAAGACAAGACATTACCTCCCATGGCGAAACCATCACGAATTCCTTCTTCATCAGTCATCTCCAACTGATTTGTATTTATTTCTTCAAAATCGCATGATGTCAGCATAGAAACAGCTAAAACACCAGCCAGAAGTGTGTATCTATTTATATTTTTCATATTCAAGATTCCTTATTATAATTTGAATTTAATACCGAAACCAAAGCTGCGTACACTTGGTTGCATAAAATAGTCATTACCTTGACCAAAAGTAGCTGTTGACGGAGTCAACTCTGGATCAAACGGTGCTTCACAGTAAAGCATCCATGGATTGTTGGCAATGAAAGATACTGTTACATCTTTCAATACATTAGCAAACCATTTGTTTGGCATTGTATAGCTCAAAGACAATTCCTGCAAACGAATGTTCGTTGCGCTATATGTATAGTATCCAGATGTTTGATAATTACCTGTACCAATCATTTGATAGTAAGTCTTAGCATCTACACGACCTTGACCTTTCAGCAAAGCACCACCCAAATCACGTGCTTCAGCAGAGCGTTTAGAAACACCAAACTTATCCATAATAGCTTCTGTAGAAGAAGTTACCACACCACCAAAACGACCATTAATCAAGAAACTCAAACCAAAACCTTTGTAAGAAAGTGTATTGTTCCACCCCATATTGAAGTCAGGAGCTACTTTACCCAAATACACAGGTTCACCCGGAACTAAACCAAATGTACCATCTGCACCAATTTCTACGAATCCTTGATGGTCTTTCTTAAAGAATGTATTGGCATAAATATCATGAATGCTACCACCTTTTTTCAAAATCACACGGCCGCCGTCTTTTGTAACTTCTGGAATATTGATAGGTTCATCCATCAAATCTGTGTGATAATTTTCAACCATTTCTTTGATTTCGTTGACGTTACGAGAGAAAGTCACTGTAGAAGACAAAGCCAAACCGCATTTGTAACGATCGTTGTAACCCAAAGAAACTTCCCAACCGCGGTTTTCTACATCACCTGCTTGCAAGTAAATCTTCTTGTAACCTGTAAATTCGGGCAATTCTCCCAAGAATGTTTGGTTCTTAGTATTAGACTTGTAATAAGTAACTTCCGCACTCAGTTTGTTCCACAAACGCAAGCTCAAACCAAATTCGTAAGATTTTGTACGTTCTGCTTTAAAATCGGTAAACGGATAGATACCAGTTTCCTTAATCTGACCACCCAAAATAGGTGTAGTCACTGTGCCAGGGGTCAAACCTGAACGAGAAACAGGAGCACCTACTTCTGTGAATGAACCACGAACTTTCATATAAGAAATGAATTCCGGCAACTTAACCATTTCAGTGATAATTGCAGATAAACCTACAGAAGGATAGAAGAACGATTCTTCATTAGTGTTTACCAAACGAGAGTTCCAGTCGTTACGGCCAGTCAATGTCAAATAAAGCATGCTTCTCCAACCCAATTCCAAGTTAGCGAAAATAGCATGATTACGCACTTTGCTATCACCTCCCTTTTCTGAAACACGACCATTAGACGGGTCAATGTTAGAGATATTAAAGTCATTAGTAACACCTAGCAACGTACCTTTGTAACCACGTTCGTGTGCCCAGTAGTTAGAATAACTCCAACCGGCATTGGCAGCTACACTAAAATCACCAAATCTCTTGTTCAAGTTCACGATAAAGTCAGCATATTCCTGACGATCTTCATAGTTGCTATAGCCATAATGACCTTTTTTACCTTCAGCAAATTTATCATCAGAAGTAGCATAAATCTTACGTTCAAACAGAGAATGAGTATCATCCATACGGAAACGAGCAGCAGCATTCAACCAATCTGTAATCTTATATGTCAAACCTACATTAAACATGTAGCGGCTCTTTTCATTGGTTGCAACATTTCTATAAGCTGTCCAATATGGATTTTGGGGAGCGTAAACCGGATCTTTGATATCCCAATTTTGAACTGGAATCTTACGTCCGTCATCAAATGTTTCAAATGTCTTAATTGCTTCAAAATTCTCACCACGCGGGAATAAGTAAGCAGCCATTACCGGATTCCAGTATTGACCTTGAGATACCATATTGCAATCTTTTTGCTTCACATATGATGCTCCCAAATCCAGTTGCAATTTATCATTCAAGAAAGAAGACGTATTGCGGATAGTAAAATTAAGACGATCGTAGGTGTTATTTGGAACAATACCATTTGAATTAGTAGAAGAGATAGACGCAAATGTCTGATTGCTCTTTGTACCTGTAGTCAATGTTACAGAGTTAATGAAATTGGTACCGGTGTTAAAGAAGTCATCTTTCGGATCGTAATTAGAAGGAGTAGCAAGTTTGTCACCCCAGCTTTCATAACTTCCCTTCTTGTTACCATAAGTATTTTGGAATTCAGGAGTCATGTAAGCCTTACTGAATTCTGTAGAAGAAGATACCTGAACAGAAAGTTTGCCTTCCTTACCTTTCTTTGTTGTAATCAAAATCACACCATTCGCAGCGCTACTACCATACAAAGCTGCAGCAGACGGACCGCTCAATACAGAAATTGATTCAATATCTTCAGGGTTAAAATCGGCAATACCTTCAGATCCAGCACGTCCTGTACCCATAATACCACTATCTGTAGCACCCATATTAGTGTTAAACAAAGGTATACCATCTACTACATACAATGCGTTGTTATCTCCTTCAATAGATTTAGCACCACGCATTACAACACGAGTAGCACCACCAACACCACTAGCACTCTTGTTGATGCTAACACCGGCAATTTTACCATTCAGTGAGTTAACAAAGTTGGCATCTTTAACACGCACCAGTTCATCTGATTTTACAGCTTGGACGTTATAGCTCAATGCTTTTTCTGCACGTTTGATACCCAAAGCAGTTACAACAACTTCATCCAACTGTTCACTGTCTTCTTTCAATACAATATTTAAAGAAGAACCTGTAATTGTAACGGTTTGGGAAACATAACCCACATAACTAATTTCAATAACCGAACCTTTAGGCGCATTTAAATTAAAATTACCATCGATATCAGTCACTGTACCATTAGTAGTACCTTTTACCAAGATACTTACACCAATCAACGGTTCTCCTGAAGCATCTTTTACTGTTCCTTTTACACTGACATTAGCCTGTTGGCTGATAGAAGGTAACAATACGTCATTAGCACGCACTGCACTACCATCGTTGGCCGAAACGGACGATGAAGCAGCGAACAAGAGTATCAAACTCATTCTTGATGTTAGAGGGAACTTAGCTCTAAAATACTGTCTAAAACCAGCATAGTTCCATGAATGATTACTTTTCATACATCTGAGGTTAACTAATTTATTAATAATTTTTTATTATGTTTTTGCTGTATAATTCTCAAATTTGTTTTTAGAAAAAACTGAGAAAATGAGGGGATTATGGAGGGAGGTTGTATCATCACTGACCTATCCTCGAAATGTGCTCTTCAATGTTACACCATAGGCTAATATGTTTTTTATAGTTGTATCAAATTTATCTTTTTGTTAAGGTCTTTCAAGGTTTACCTTGTTAGGCGTGACAAAGATAATAGAAAAATATGGATAACTAACAAAACACGTGTTAAAAAGTGAAGGGCATGCCTTGCAGACATACCCTTCACTTTTTATCTATTTAGCAGTGTTTCACGTGAAATACCCTTATTTATTTCCACGAATAATATCTATAATTTTTTCATTACGGATAATCATCATACCATGACGGTCGCCTGTAATGCCCTCGGTCAACTGGTAGGTATATCTCGGCACGCTTCCATCCATAATGGTAGGGAAATACACATATTTGAAATTGTCACATTCCTTCATCAGGGTTTGGCCTGCTTCAAGAATGTGAGTGGAAATGATGTAGGCACAATTATGATGGCCGGAAAAAGCTTTCACAACTGCTACAGTGGCATCGTAGGCATCTTTCACGTTAGTCCCCTTAAACAATTCGTCGAAAATGACAACCAGATTCTTATGGGTAGCCACTTCCTCAGCAATGAACTTCACCCGTTTGACTTCTGCATAGAAGTGACTGTAGCCCTTGCTCATGTTATCGGACACATTGATAGAAGTATACAAGCCATCACGTACAGTAAATTCCATCCGCTCTGCCGGAACCGGGAAGCCCATATGAGCCAGATAGACTGCTACACCAAAGGATTTCATAAAAGTAGATTTTCCCGCCATATTGGCTCCCGTAAGAAAAAGGACATTCTTCTCACTGTCGATACACACACTGTTGGCCTTTGCCCCACGAACCGAGGGATGGAAAACTTGTACCAGATTAATCCGGTGAGAAGATTCATCCTTGGCTGTTTCGGCATGGGCGCAAGTGAAGCGACGTTCGTTGGCTACTTTGGCTACGGCAATGTACACATCCAATTCATAAATGATACGGAACAGACGTTCCAATTGGGCATTACCTTCCACATGCAGCAGATAATGGTACCTCTCCAGCTGCCAAAAGGAGAAAAACTTCTGTCCTCTGGCTTGCTTCATCCACGCAAAAGCAGGAGAAGAGAGGATTTGCTCCACTTCCTCACACACCGGTACATAGGCAGGATGGTCGGCTTTCAGTTCATTACAGAAGTCGCGCAAAACCATAAACAGTTCCACCATGTTGGCAAGACCTTCTACCAGCAGTTCGTACATGCGGTTGGCCGCAATGTAGATCATGGCTTTGCGATGAAACATACGCAACATATTCACTCCGCGATTGGCATAAGCAGGAGTGGACATATAGTATTCCACCGAGTCAATTTGAGCAGGCGTAAACGGAAAATCACACGGCTTTTCCATAAACGATTGGAAAATGGAACTGCGGCGGTTGATTTCACCGGCATCCGTCAATGGATGCCGGAACATCTCTTCCATCACCTGCTCTCCCCCTCTTGTGGTGGTTTTATCGAAGGCATGGTAAATGGAATTGCTCTTATATTTACCCAAAAGATTTAAGTCTTCCAGGGTCTGTTTATCTACTATAAAACTCATAATTTCGAATTCAAGATGTCAATAATATGCTCGTTTCTCACAATCATCATACCATGACGGTCGTCGGTAATGCCTTCGGTCAGCGTGTACGTGTATTTCGGCTTACCGTCGGCCTGCATCACAGTGGGCAGATATACATACCGAATATTATCGCATACTTTCTTCAAATCAGCTCCTGCTTCAATGATATGAGTGGAAATCATAAAGATGCAATTGCGCTTTTCTGCAAATGCCTTCATCACCTCCACTGTAGCTTCGTGAGCATCTTTTACGTTGGTACCGCGGAACAGTTCGTCGAAAACGATAATCAGATTACCGATGCGTCCTACCTGTTCCGACACTTTCTTCAGCCGTTGCACCTCAGCATAGAAGTGACTATACCCCAAACTCATGTTATCGGGCAGATTGATTGTGGTACACATACCGTTCTGCACGCTGAATTCCATCGATTTGGCAGGAACGGGGAATCCCATATGTGCTAAATACACCACCACTCCGAATGTTTTCATAAAAGTAGATTTTCCCGCCATATTGGCTCCCGTAAGAAAAACCAGATTATGATCGGCATCCACCGAAAGGGAGTTGGGCACCGGATTCTTCAGCAACGGATGATACATACCTTCCATTTTCAGCAGGTTATCTCCCGGAGCAAAGGCTTTGGCAAAAGTATACCCCTGCTTGCGTGCTACACTGGCCACCGTAATATACACATCTAAATTGTAGAGCAAACGCAGAATTTTGCGAAACAACTCAATACCTTCGTAGCGAAAGACTGCATCATATTTCACCATCTTGGCATAAGATAGTTTTCGAACACCGCGTTCATCCTTAACCCATGCAAAGAGCGGATCATTGACAAGTGTCATCAACGCCTGAGACTCTTCTTTATAGCCTTCGTCAATACTACCCAACTGCCGGATAAAATCGGATGCAGCATTCAGTAAAGCAATAGAAGCCAGTGCCCCCTTATGCAGCTGCTGGTATACCATATCAGCCCCGATCAGGTTCCGCATCCGCCAGCGGAGAGTATAACCCGATAAATGAAGACGAGTGCGTTCATCAGTGTTGCTCAAATAATGTTCTATGGTATCAAACCAGTCATTTCGGAATGGGAATGATACCTGCTTCTCCATGAAGAAACGAATGATAGCCGTACGATTGTTGATTTTGTCAACATCGGATAACGGGTAGCGAAACATTTCTTCCAATATCACAGAACCTCCGCGGGTACGGGTCATATTAAACAACCCGTATATGGAGCTTCCCTTCATTTTCCCGAATATCTTCAGGTCGTTCAGTGTCTGTTTATCTATAATAAAAGCCATCGCATTGTTTTTTAGAGAATGATTATCTACCGCGGCGACGTAACCAAATAACAATGGCAGTCAGCAACATTAAAATCGGCCATACCCACATGCAAAGGACACGGGTAGCCTGATAGCTTGCTTCGGTCAGACTGATTTGTGTGTCTGTAGACGACGGACGACGGACATCAACCGGCGCTTCATCATCAGACATCCAGTAGAAACTTCCTACAATCAAATAATAATTAAAAGAAGGAAGTCCTGCACGGGTACGGGTCAGTTCGCCGTTACTGATACAGTCGGCATCACCCAGCACCACAATTTTCTGCTCTTTTTCACCCACTTTACGAGAAAGAGCTACCGCTGTAGGATAAGACTGCTGCACTTCACCCTTTTCTGCTTCCATCACGACCTTGCCGTCTACAAAATCGGTTGTAGTCAGTTCATTCCAAGAACCTACAGAGTCTGTTGCAAAAAGCGGAGTAACAGTGAATCCCTTATCCTCGACACATTCGATACCTGTCACACTTGGCATCGTCACTCCATAGCCGTAAGATTGCAAAGTATTGAACCAATAAGAGAGCTGTCCTGCTTCTTTGGTGGGTTTCGTCAAAAGCAAATCGGCTGGATATTCCACTGTGGGTTGTACCAGGCAACCTTCCATAAAGCGCACACCCAAAGGAGCAACGATGGGGTTCATCCATTCCTGACGTTTCGGTTCACCGGCAATCAGGAGGTTGCCGCCACGTTCGATGTATTTATTCAAACGAGCCTGTTCTTCATCCGTAAGCGACTTCTTCATTTCTGCAATCACCAAGATATCTACATCTTCCGGAATATCCTTATCCAAAGTGACTGTGGTATAATCAAACCCCTGATTAATCAGCGAATGACGGAAAGTACGCATCTGGGCAAACATGCTATAGGAACGTTCACCATAGTTGTCTGTCGGACGTTCATCATGTCCCGACAAGAAGCCAACTTTCGGCAATTTCATCACCAGACGTTTGAACGCTGCAGAAATCTCGGCTTCCGTAGGGAAAATCATATTGTCATCAAAGACACGCAGGAAAGTCTTCTTTCCATTGTATTCAATCATACGAACAAAACGATTTTCTTCGGCCGATAAATCTACATCCAATTCACCCGGCTTGAGGAAACGCTTGGGATCGTAATTGTTGATATCAATCATTTTCTTGAACTTTTCATCCAATGTCAAATTCGGGAAACGATTGTCAAAGTCCGGATTATTGGCCTTATCGTAATAATATACATATTCCATCTGAATATCAGGCTTGAAGCGCAGGTATTGCTCAAAGAGTTTTAAATCCTCGTTGATACGTTCCGGCATACCAATCCAGAAATAGCGGTCGAGCAGGTTCACGTACGTCGTGATTTTTACATCACCCTTCATCTGCGAAACGATGTCCTGACTATGCGGTGTAATGGTGTTGCTCTTCAATGGAGTAGCATCATAGTATTTCTTCATGGCCGGACGGGAAGAGATATAACCTACTCCCAAAGCAATGGCCCAAATAGCAATGTATTGTCCCCATACCTGGGTGCAAGTTCTTTTTTGGCGGCTATTCTGCAGTTTGAGAATAGACATACCCACAAACAGACCAATTACCATCAAGAAATAAATCACATTTTCAGTGCATAGCATACCACGGACAAACTCCATTGACCGTCCCGGCAGCGCCAACCAGTAGGTCAAGTCGCGAACAAACTCCACATCTTGCCACCAGCTATTTACATAATTCAATACGGTCAGCATGGTCAGTGTTCCAATAGCTGCCACTACCTGATACGAAGTCAGTGTAGACATGAACAAGCCAATGGCTGAATAGGTGGCTGTGAGCAGGAACAAACCCAACATCCCCGTGAAGATAGTTGGATAGTCAAATTCTGCAATCGTACAGGCTCCATAAATCACATAAACACAAAGAATACCCATCAAAACCAATGAATAGACCAGCATGGCTACATATTTACCCAGAATAATCTCTGAGTTGGTAACAGGAGATGAATATAGCAATTTGATTGAACCGGAACTGAACTCACGGCTCATGAGATTCATAGTCAGCAGAGGTATATACAAATACAGGCTTCCCTGCACTGTCACGAATATACCTTCCCAACCACCAAAGATACGATTGGTAACGGCTGTGAGTTCATAACCCATTGCCTTGCTGCGCACCAAACCATCGAGGAGTCCAACAAACTCCATGCTGGTTTGAAACGTAAACAGAATCAAAATAAGCCAAGCTATCGGAGAGTAAAACAAAACCTGGAGTTCTGCTTTAGCTATTTTCAGTATAATCTTCATAGGAATTTCTTTTTTATTATTTCTTCTTAGACAACTCAGCAAAGACGGCATTCATGGAACTCTTTTCCAGATACATTTCCGTGAGATACCAGTTTCTTGCTACACTAACTTCTACCAGGCGATTGGTAACTTCCTGATAATCGCTGAACTTAATTCGATAATTAGGTCCGCCCAGTTCTTCTACCCCCAATACCCCTGGCACTCTGCGCAAATCTTCAACTGAAGGCATGGCCATCAAGCTGACAAAAAGGGAGTCGGGAACAATATAATTGTCGAATTCTTCCACAGTTCCGGCAAATACCAGTCGGCCCTGCTCAATCATGTGAATGTAATCACAGATAGCCTGTACCTCCGAAAGGATGTGGGTAGAAAGAATGACAGTACGCTCCTCTGCGATGTCTTTTATCAAATGACGCACATCCAAAATCTGATTCGGGTCCAAACCGTTAGTGGGCTCATCAAACACAACCAAATCTGGATTATGAATGATAGCCTGCGCAATACCAACCCGTTGTTGATAACCGCCCGAAAGATTATGAATCAACCGATGACGGAAGTGTTCCAAATGACAACGCTCCAACACTTCATCTACTGCTTTTGCCACTTTATCTTTGGGCACATAACGCAATCCGGCACAATAGGTTAAGTATTCTGTTACTGTCAGATCTGGATGCAAAGGCGGAGTTTGAGGAAGAAAGCCGATACGGCGCTTGGCTTCTACCGGATCCTTGCTCATGCTATATCCTTGGATATATACATCCCCTTCCGTTTGCTTCAACACCCCACACATGATGTTCATCGTGGTAGACTTACCAGCCCCATTAGACCCAAGAAGGCCATAAATACCCGGCTTTGTAATTTCAAAGTCAATATCCTTTATCGCCCACTGAATGCTGTAGCGGTGCGACAAGTGTTCTAATTTTACAATAGGAAATTCCATATTACTGTTTAAGGTAAAAAAGTATAGTTGTAACATAGGAAATGATTGATGCAGGTAAAATACGTGCATCAATCATTCTTACGTTGTTTCACATTTTATTCATTTTGCTAACAATCATGCTAGTATCAATAGTTATCATGATTTGACGTTCTCAATCCCACTTGTTTGAAAGACAAAATCTTTCCCTTCACTTTTCCTTGATATTCAAGTATCGGATTGTGAATCTGAGTTATGTTAAACACGAAAAACTCACCATTTTCACAACCTACCAACACTTTATCACACAAATAATAGTTATAACTCAGACTAGTAATCTTTGAAGGGAATACATAATCACTGCTCGGGAAATAATCCGAATCGTAACTACTATCCATGAAGCTGCGTGAACGGTCAATATATAACAACTTATTATCAAAAGATATATAAGTACGATATTGGGCATTCTCCAATGTAGCACCTCGTCTACTGTTACAACTCACCAAAATTTTATTTTCCTTAGTCAGTTTCTTAGGAAGCTCCATTTTCTTGAAATCCATGATATAAGACGTAGATACAGACATACTTCTATTGTCTACTTGGAAATCGGCTACCTTCGTCACATTTTGACCCGGTTCAACATAAAAAATAGTATGAAGCACATTAGTTCCTGTAACCATCTTATTATGATTAGTAGTAGAAACATTCAAGACTTCTGTTCCTTCTGGGAAACCATAAAGAGGTAAGGAAGCTAAACTGGCTTGTTCTTTGGCAGGTACCATATTGGTGCGGAACACATAGGAGACATCTCCCGGACCACCTCCATGATTAATCTCCTGACGCCATACATTGGACATCACAACACGTCTGTTTTTTTTATCATAAACAGGCAAAGAGCCACCGAAACGACCGTGACCGAAAAAATCGATTTCATATCCCTTACTATCAATTTCATAGGGTTCACTCAAGAACTTACCACCTAGATAATTGGCTGACATGATGCGGGTAAATACCTTTCCGTCCTTGTTCACCAAGAACGTACAAGGCGGTACATCTGCCGAACTACGGTCAATATCTGCACGGGCAATAGGATGGAAATCGGCAGGAGTACCATCCAAAAACAAATCTTTCAAATCACCATAATAAGTCAAATCGTCTCCTTTAAGTTCATAAGAGGCCTGTTCTGTCAATACCGTTACAGAACCTTGTGAACTGACATGCGGAGAAAAAGACCATGACATAAAAATGGGCTTACCCGGAATAGAGGCACCACTATTATGATATTCATAGGCATTATCCATCACTGTATAGTGATTAACTGTAGCTCCGTTTTCTGTCGTTGATCTTACACGCACAGAAGCCAAATTGGTCTTTCCGCCATCATCAGCCAGAATAAACCAATCATAAGGAGCATAGAACGGATAAAGCCACAATTGAAGACGAGCCATAAAAGTAACACCTGTATTTCTATCGACTACATTAAATGTACCGACATAAGACTTAGATGCATTGTATTCTGTAATACCACTTCTTTCCATCAATTCTTCTACAGACATCTCGAAATCCAACTCTTCACTCACCACTTTGTCATTGAATTTCCATTCATAACGAAACTGTTTGGCGCATTCTTCCGGATTGGAATCCCATACAAACATGGAACTACCGTTGAACACAACTTTTCCACCTGCACTACCCTTATAAGTAGCAGGGTTACTGACATAATCCTGCATCCAGTGAGGGGGATTCAACTCTTGGTAATCATAATTTCCTTCATCCTTAAAGCAAGACGTCAAGACCAACAAGGCGCCTAACAGAGTATATATTAATCTTTTCATACTACTACTTTTTAACTTGTTAACACATTACACTTTTACAGTAATATAACCTTGTAATTCATCATCCCATAGTGTCTCTTTGTCCTGAACTTCCAACCATCTCTTGTAGTTCATGACCAATTGCCTTGCTCTATCAGGATGTTCTTTAATCATTGTACCATCCAACGTTTCAGCACCTTCTACGTTTCTCAAGAACAATTTGTATTTCTTAGCTGAGTAAGTGCCAAGTAAACTTTCTTCTACCTCTTTTGTCCACCAATCAGGACGAACAGGGTCTTTCGTAATTTGCAATACCGCTCTGGAACGTTCAAACTGACCAGCCAATACACCATTAGAAGGTACAATTTCCAAAGTCAACTGATAACCCTCTTTCATGGTCTCCAAACGTTTACTACGATTAATCTTCACATGGATAGTGTCATCAATCTGTGTAGCATCCGAAGCAAGGGGTTTCGCTCTGAATGTATAAAATTCATCCAACGAATATTCACCAGGCAAAGCTGTAGTCATATCCTCAACCACCCGCAATTGGAAATGTAAATCTTCCGTCAACGGCCGGCCAGCTAGCACCATCTGCAAATCGGCAAATACATGCGTATCATCATCTTCTGCAAAGAAAAAAGAAACACCAGTCTTCTCTGCTTTTTCGGTTCCGGGAGCAGGAGCATCTTTCCAAAATTTCTGAAAATAAACAAAACGCTGAGTTCCGAACGATTCAATATCTTGTTCGCTGCAGGCAGTCAGACAAACTCCAGCCAAAACAGCTATCATAAAAAACAGTTTTTTCATATCGTTATGGATTAATAGATTACATATTCTGATTATCAGGTAATGGGAACATATATTCAGTCTTGGTCATCTTCCGCTTGGTGTTGCCAATCTGAACATCATAGTTCAAGCGTTTGTACAAATAGAACAACTGACCTTCGGAAAGGTATTCTCTTTGTGCATCATTTACCATATCACGCAAGAATTTCTCCATCGTGTTTTGTTGCTGCAAAGCAGGATCCCATATATTTCTGTTCTGACGAATCTTGTTCAAGATTTCATAAGCTTTATCAAACTGTCCTCGCTTAGCCAAAATTTCTGCTTTGATATAGCGCATCTCTGTAGTGCGAATCACCGGCAAAATCTTTACATTATCTTTACGTATAGATGGGGTTTCACTACTATATCCCTTGGCTGAAATAAAATCACGACCTTCCGAGAAACTATTATAATCAGGTGTAAACAATAAGTATTTGCCACGGGGATCTGCTTCACGCTCATCCTCTCCTGTTTCAGGATTCTTGAAAAAGCCTTGACCACGTAAATCAATGACAAACCATTGCCCCACGTTGTTGTCATCCACTTTCTTCTTAAAATAAGAATCCAAACCATAATCTTCGTATGCATCTTCATTGTACAAAGCAAAAATTAGATTAGACGGCATCTTCAAATGTTTACGTTCTTCAATCTTATCATTTTGCACATCCCACCAATATTCTTCTTCATACATATTGTTTTTATTCCCGTCAATTGTGGTAGCCTGGAAAGTCAACAGTTGATCTGCATATTCATAAGCCTTATCATCATTTCCCATATATTGGTAAACTCGAGCCAAGATGGCTGTGATGGCATAATAGCTCAAACGGAAGCCCCTTCCCTTATAGAAGTCGTCAATCGTATTTTCCTGTTGGTAGCCTTCCATACCATAATCTAACTGACCTTCATAACGAGAACGATAAGAAGAACTCATACTTTGTCCCAGCGGACTGAGGTCGAAATCCGCAGTCAGGCGACGACCTTCCTCCAAATCGGCCACTACTTTTTCCAAAAATTGCTTCACTTCAATACCTACCGGCTGGATATTAGGATAGCTATCTACATAAGGCAAATACAAACCTGTCTCATTCATCACCGGAGCCGGTGCAAACATACGGCATAAGTCAAAGTGCATCAGACCACGGCACGCATAAGCTTCACCCAAAATCATGTTACGTTCCATCTCTCCACCAGCAAAAACATCGGGCGATGTATTCTGAAGGTTCTGAATCAGGTTATTCGCATTAGCAATTACATTATAACCATCAGCCCAAATAGCATCAATGGACTTACGCAAATCGGCATATTGATAATTGAAAGCCTTTGCTTCCCTATATTTATTCTTTGTATCCGTTGAAGAATGATTCCAATCCCAAGTGTACTGCTGAGAAACACAGTCAATCAATCCGAATTGCAATTCGACACCATACAGATTCTTGGAAGTCATCGCCTTGTAAACACCGCTGATAACGGAACGGATTCCGTCTCCGGTAGAGAACAATTTATCACTGGTAGCTTCTCCTTCCGGTTCAATGTCCAGCCAAGAACAAGCGCCCAGACAAAACAGCGAACTTAAAAATAAAAGTTTGGTATATAGTTTCATAACAATCTATTTTTTATTAAAATCCTACACTCAAAGTAAAGCTATAGTTCTTCGCATACGGATAACTGGTTCCTCTTTCCTGCTTGATGGTAGACCAACGGCAAATGTCATTGGCATTGAAACGAAGGCCCAACGAGGTGAGATGCCATTTACTAATCAGTTCGGGCTTGAAATCGTATCCACAAGACAGACCGCTGAAAGCAAGATAGTTGTTGTCCTGCACAAAACGGGAAGTCGGCTGTGTATTCTTCTTTTGCTTCACATCATAGAAAGGTTTCACATCACCCGGACGTGTCCAACGCGATGTCAATACACGGCGATCCACATTACCATTCTCAATATCAGCCTCTTCTACTTTCTTCAGCAGGGTTTCGTTGTATTCCTGTGCACCCCATTGATAAAGGAAAGAAGCATTAACATAAAATCCTCTCCAACCTACGTTGATACTGAATGAACCTTGCGCTTTCGGACTGGTATCACCACAGACTACTTCGTCACGGGCATCCCAAGTATGAGTAACTTGACCGTTGCGTTTTACAAACAATTCCTTACCGGTAGACGGGTCGATACCCAAAGAAGGCACTGCGTAAATAGCCGTTGTAGAGGCGCCTACATAGTATTGGGTCAATGGAATATACATCAAATCATTGTATCCTTCACCCTGTCCATTGGCATTTCCGTTGTGGAAATCCTGAATGTTCTTGTTATACTGTTCAGCATCCTGTCCCAACTTCGTGATGCGGTTCTTGTTGGCAGCCATCGTAGCATTGATTGCAACCGTCCAATCTCTGTTTTGGAAAGGAATGACATTCAACTTCAACTCATAACCTTTGTTCAAGATACTTCCGGCATTAGTGTAGTAAGTGGAGAAACCAGAAGATGTACGGATATTCAACTGAGACAGCTGATCGTTGGTTTCTTTACGGTAATAGTTGGCCTCCAACGTGAAACGGTCGTTAAACAAGCCAATCGCCATACCGAAGTCCCATGTACCGGTTTTTTCCCAAGTCAGGTTGGGGTTACCCAAACCAATCAATGTGTTGGCCGGAGTAGAGAAATACCAGTCATCGGAAGTACGGTAAGTAGAAATAGCAGCATACGATGGGAAATTGACGTTACCCGTTACACCATAAGTACCTCTCAAACGCAAACGGCTGATAACCGGATTATTCTTCAAAAATTCATAGTTGTGGATGTTCAAGCCCACACCCAATGACCAGAAAGGTGCGAAACGCTTGTCGTCACCAAATTTAGAAGAACCATCGAAACGGAACGAACCGTCGAACAAATAGATGTCATTGTAAGAGTAGTTGATAGAACCCAAGGCACCAAACAAACGGCTTTCTACATTGTTCACCGATGTCTTATCCGGCTGATCGGCTGCATAAGTAGGTGAATTCAAGTTACTCAACTGGAAACCGCGATACAACGAAGCGGTGCTGGTTGAGTGTTGTTTCTGCGCATTGATACCGGCTGTAACATTGAAGAAGTGGTTGTTGAACGACTTGTTGAAATAGAACATAGCATTCAAGTTCCAGTTGTATGAATCACTGCCACTCCGATTCAACGTTCCTTTTTCTTTACTGGGTGAATTTCTGAAAGTCGGATCTTTCGGATCTTCAAATGTCTCTGTTTCTGAATCCTGACGAGTTACGGAGAACTGACCTTTGAAAGAGAATCCTTCGCAGAAGAACAGATTGACACTCAAGTTGTTAGTCAAATCACTCAACGTAGAACGTCCGCTGTAGCTACCCAATCGTTCAGCTTTATACAAGGGATTCGTGTGTTTATCAACCATTTCCACCAATGCATGATGATTGTCGTATGGAGTCCAATAGGGCTTCATCGCCGCATAAGTAGAAAAGTTTCCATAAGGTGAGTCTTCCGATTTAGTCACATTATAAGATACATAGTTCATCACCTGCAACCAGCTCTTCAAACGGTAATCCAATGTCAAGCCTACCCCGTAATTATCACGGAAAGAACCTTTCATTGCACCATTGTGGGTATTGTATGTCAAGTCGGCACTGTATCGGATACTTTCCACACCACCAGAAATATTCATACTGTGCGTTTGGTTGAAGGCATTACGCAAAGGCAGCGCCAACCAGTCGGTACGTACTCCTCGACGCACTTCATTCACCAAATTATTATATTGGATATCCAACAGCTTTTGTTGGGTCGGATCCCCGCTTTCAGATGTATATTTGCCTGACAGTTTTTCTACTTCCAGCATTTCCCACGGGTCACACAAGTTATAATCTGACAAATCCGGGAATTCGGCTCCAGCCGTAAAGTTATAGTTCACACGAAGTTCTCCTGGCTTGGGAGGAACTGTGGTTACTACAATTACACCATTTGATGCACGAGAACCATACATAGCAGTAGCAGCCGCATCTTTCAAAATGGTCATGCTTTCAATACGGTTGATATCCATATCGTAGATTTTCTGTACGCTAACTTCAAAACCATCCAAAATAAAGATAGGCAAGTTCGGGTTGTCGGTCATTCCGGTACGTTGTGTACGTTTAGCTGCTTCAGCATCCAAACCGCGAGAAGTAGCAAAACTGCCTTCACCACGAACGGTAAATTCCGGCATCTTATTCGGGTCGGAACCCCATACTACTTGATCTTTTAAACGGAAAGAGGGTTCAAATGCCTGCAACGCTGCAATGGCATTCTTATTGTTTGTCTTCAACAAATCATCCTTGCTTACTACCGTAGCATTTCCGGTAAAAGCATTTTTCTTCAATTGCTGGTATCCGGTTACAATTACTTCTTCCAACTGCTGATTATCATCATGAAGCACCACCTTCAGTTCTTCCTGCCCTTTATAAAGAACTTCCAATTTCTTCATACCAATAAAAGAAAACTCGAGTACGATTTTATCCTTTGTATTAGGCAATTCCAAACGGAACTTGCCGTCTACATCGGTAATACAACCGAACAATTTATCTTTTACACGCACAGTAACACCGGTCAGTAAGTTTTTGTACTGGTCTGTTACAACACCTTTAATAATCACTTTACCGGTTTGCTTTCCTTCTACTGATGAAGAAGCTTCAGGCTGAACTTCTAACATATTCTCCGAAGCCTTAACATCAACTAACTGAAATGCAAGCAGATAAAAAGCAAAGCACATGGTTTTTCCATAAAACCTCCATGAAGTAAAACCTTCTCTCATACTAAGCACATTGTTTGTTAATATTAAATAAATTTTCCCTCTGTATAACATCATTTGGATGAAAACAGCACGAAGATATTTAAAATATCAAAAATTCCAAAGCTTTTTATTGAATTTTCTGAAAAACATTAGGAATAATGAATTTATCAACAGGTTCGCATTCATTCTTACGATTTATTACAGTAAAAGGAACCTCATCAAATTTTTGACAATATAACAGAATGAGAAAGAAAAATCAACTATATCATTTCGCTATATATATCTTTTTGCAAGCAAACATAATAGTATTTAAAATTTATAAAAGTTTTTCCGTATGTTAAGAAAAAGATTAAGAATGGTAAAACATAAACAAACAATTTATTTTTGTATGTTTGTAGTTCTAAAACAAAACAGATATTACAACATTATCGTTTATTCTCAAATACAAGCAATATCTATGAATACAAACCGTACTTTAAAAGAATTGTGTTTACTTGGCGGATTGACCTATTCTGCTTTCGGAATGGCACAAGAACGCCCGAACATTATTGTGTTCCTTGTAGATGACATGGGGCTCATGGATACATCTGTACCATTTATTACAGATGCACAGGGAAAACCGGTAAAACAGCCACTAAACGAGTGGTACCACACTCCCAACATGGAAAGACTGGCCTCACAAGGAATCTGCTTTTCCACATTCTATGCGCAAAGTGTAAGTTCTCCCTCCAGAGCTTCACTTATGACCGGACAAAATGCCACTCGGCATGGAGTGACCAACTGGATCAATGCAGAAACCAACAACAGAGAGACGTACGGACCTCCAGCCTGGAACTGGGAAGGACTGAAAGAGGATATGCCGACTCTGCCCAAAGTACTCCAACAAAGTGGCTATAAAACGATTCATGTGGGGAAAGCCCATTTCGGCTGCAAAAACAGTGAAGGAGAAGATCCGAAGCGATTGGGATTTGACGTCAATATTGCAGGATCGGGTATTGGAGAACCAGGCAGCTACTACGGCGAATGGGGATATGGCCATATCAAAGGGAACAAGAAAAGAGCTGTGCCTGGCTTGGAAAAATATCATGGCACGCAGACTTTTCTGACGGAAGCACTTACACTGGAAGCAAACAACGAAATAACGAAAGCTAGCCAGGAAAACCGACCTTTCTATCTGTATATGTCGCACTATGCTGTACATACCCCCTTCCAAGTAGACAAACGATTTGCGTCACGCTACCAGAATGCCGGAAGAAGCGCTAAAGAAATTGCATTTGCTACTCTAGTAGAGGGAATGGATAAATCCTTAGGCGACATCATGGACCACCTCAACGAATTGGGTATTGCAGAAAACACACTTATCCTATTCCTTGGTGACAATGGCAGCGGAGCTCCTGTAGGCGAACCTCGGGGATATGGCTCATCAGCCCCACTGAAAGGTATGAAAGGGACGGAATTTGAAGGTGGCACTCGGGTGCCCTTCATTGCCGGCTGGGCAAAACCTGACAAAAACAACAAGATCCAGAAAGGCTTACCGATTGAGTGCGGAGCCACACAAACACAAATGGGCACAATCATGGATATCTACCCCACTGTTTTGTCGGCTGCCGGATGTGAAGTTCCCCGTGGACATGTAATCGACGGTTACAATCTGAAAAAGCAACTGACAGGAAAGGTCAACAAAAAAAGACCTGAAACGTTCTTGATGCACTTCCCGCATGCTCATCGCGGTAACTATTTCACTGTATACCGCCAAGGCGATTGGAAACTGGTGTACTATTATAATCCGGAAACTCCAGACAAACCAGGAGCTTTGCTTTATAATCTGAAGGAAGACCCCGAAGAACGCAACGAACTCGCCAGCAAGTATCCGGGAAAATGCAAAGAAATGATTCTTGCTATGTGTAAACAGATGAAGAAAGAAGGAGCACTATATCCGATAGACAAAAACGGAAAAGAACTGAAACCATACGTGTTTTTCTAAGCAATCGCAAAGATAAAAAGAGGATGCTTCACAATTAATTCCAATGAAGCATCCTCTTCTATTTTTATCCTGCCAATAAAGCGGCACTGGTTTCTTTTATTCTTTCAATACAAAAACATCAGGCAAAAATATCACTGCGCTCAATATAAGCAATCACATCTCCCTTACGCACCTTATCTCCCTGCTTGGCACAAATTTCCACAATGCGACCGGTAAATCCGGTGTAAACTTTTTCATATTCACCCCACGGAGTGGAAAGATAACACAACACAGAATCATGCTGATATTTACACCCGATAAACGGCTCTATTGACGGTCCTTCTACCGATACTTCCCAAAGCACCTGACCATTGGAAGGAGCAATAACCGGATCGGCCTTCGCCCGTTTCAACTTCTTGATTTCTTCTTCCGTATAACCACCCTTGGCCAATGAAGCATCCTTAGCCCGCTGCAGTTCTTCTTCGAAACGCTTCTTCGCGGTTCCCGACTTATAATCACGGTATTGACGATCGTGCATAGCCAGTTCAAAGAGTTCTTCATCATCCTCTCCATATTCCCAGCCATTCTCGTCCATTTCCTTTCGATATTCATCCAGCGCATCGGGGTAGTTCAACTGCGGATCCGTGTCTACAAATTCATATCCTTTTGATTTGGCCAACTCTACAATTTCCGGAGCAAGCGGCCCTGGCAACCGTCCGCTCTTACCCAAAATCATATCCCATGCATGATTGTCAATCATGGTCCAGCGACCTTCACCTTTGACAGACTGCATCACATTCATCAGCGATACATTCTTTACATACTGGCTGAAAGGAGTTACCAACGGAGGATATCCCAGTTTGGGCCATACATATTCCACTTCGTCAAAAAGCATCACAAGCAAATCATCGATGGAAAGTTCCGGTTCATTCTTGCTTCGCAACATCATATTGATTCCGGAATGAACACCTTTCAAATCGGCCATCATAGAACCCATCATACCGCCCGGCAATCCACATTTCAACAATAACGAAGACATGTATTTATTGGTAGGATCCATAAAGTATCCCAAAAAGTCGTCAATAAACTCCTGCGTCATGGCACGGGCTTTCATATAAGCCTTCATGTTGATATCAGGCACCTGAAATCCTTTATCTTTCAGCATCGCCTGTACAGAAATTACATCCGGGTGTACTTTTCCCCACGACATCGGTTCCATCGCCACATCAATGATATCGGCTCCGTTCTCACACACTTCAAGAATGGATGCCATCGACAAACCGGGGCCACTATGCCCATGATACTGAATCAGCACTTCTGGATGCTTTTCCTTGATTGTTTTTACCAGACGGCCCAGCATACCCGGACGGCCGATACCCGCCATATCTTTCAAGCAGATTTCCGGCGCACCCGCTTCAATCAGCTGATCGGCTATGCGAGCATAATACTCTACCGTATGAATAGGAGAATAAGTAATACAAAGCGTAGCCTGCGGAATCATACCCGCCTCCAAAGCATATTTTATGGAAGGGATGATATTTCTCGTTTCGTTCAACCCGCAGAAGATACGGGTGATATCCACCCCTTGAGCATGCTTTACCTTATACATCAGCCGGCGAACGTCTGCCGGAACAGGATACATACGCAAGGCATTCAGACCCCGGTCGAGCATATGAGTTTGAATACCAGCTTCTCTGAAAGGTTTCGTGAAAGCACGAACGGCTTTGTTGGGGTTTTCACCATACAACAAATTGACCTGCTCAAAAGCCCCACCATTGGTTTCCACGCGAGCAAAACACCCCATTTCTATAATCAAGGGAGCTATACGTACCAATTGATCTACACGAGGCTGATACTTACCGGACGACTGCCACATGTCCCGATAAACAAGACTAAACTTAATTTCCTTTTTCATTGTAGTCAGTATTAAACGTTCTTTCTTTGGTTAACTATGCATACGACAAATATAAGATATTATTCTGACATATAGTCAAGTATACATTTATTATTCTACCGTAAAAGATGTGTTATATATCATAATGTCAAGCACAGCAACAGTAGGAAAAGGAAAGAAAAAGCCTCGGAAAATAAAAAAATCCCCCGCCGGTAAACCAGCAGGGGACTCTGTCATTAATCAAATTTTTGTTCCAATTAAAACAATACTGTCTTAATCGTTCAGTTTAGCTTTGATGAAGTCGCGGTTCAAGCGAGCAATGTTGCTGATAGAAATGTTCTTCGGACATTCGGCTTCACAAGCACGTGTGTTAGTACAGTTACCGAATCCCAGTTCGTCCATTTTAGACAACATCGCTTTAGCACGGCGCAATGCTTCCGGTTTACCTTGAGGAAGCAGGTTCAACTGGCTCACTTTAGCAGAAACGAACAACATAGCCGAACCATTCTTACATGCAGCTACACAAGCACCGCAACCGATACAAGAAGCAGCATCCATTGCTTCGTCAGCGATAGGCTTCGGAATCAGGATAGCATTCGCATCTTGAGGAGCACCTGTTCTTACACTTACATAACCACCAGCCTGCATGATCTTGTCATAAGCTGTACGGTCTACCATCAAGTCTTTGATAACAGGAAAACCTGCAGAACGCCAAGGTTCAACTGTGATCGTGTCACCATCGTTGAAACGACGCATGTAAATCTGACAAGTAGTAGCACCTGTTGCAGGACCGTGCGGATGTCCGTTGATATACAAAGAACACATACCGCAGATACCTTCGCGGCAGTCATGGTCGAATACTACCGGTTCCTTTCTCTCGCTGATAAGCTGTTCGTTCAGGATATCGAGCATTTCGAGGAAAGAAGTATCAGTAGGAATATCTTTCATTTGGTAGGTTTCAAAAGCACCTTTGGCTTTCGGACCGGCTTGACGCCATACCTTCAGTGTAAATGATATATTTTTTTCCATTTTCTTATTCAAATCTTTTAAATGTTTAACTTCACCGATTAGCTCTTGTAGTTACGAGTCTGAACCTTGATAGCTTCGTAAACAAGCGGTTCTTTGTAAAGTACCGGAGCCTTTTCATCGTCACCCTGATATTCCCAGCAAGCTACGTAGAAGAAGTTCTCGTCATCACGTTTAGCTTCACCTTCTTCAGTCTGATATTCTTCACGGAAGTGACCACCGCAGCTTTCGTTACGGTTCAAAGCATCGTATGCAATCAATTCACCCATTGTGATAAAGTCATACAGACGGATAGCCTTGTCAAGTTCCACATTCATACCTTCCTTAGAACCCGGGATAAACAAGTTGGTTTCAAATTCCTTACGGATTTGTTTCAGTTCAGCCAGACCTTTCTTCAAGCCTTCAGCTGTACGTCCCATACCTACGTATTCCCACATGATGTGACCCAGTTTCTTGTGGATAGCATCTACAGACTCGTTACCTTGGATGCTCATAAACTTGTCAATCTTAGCCTGGATAGCTTTTTCAGCTTCAGCAAATTCAGGAAGATCGGTAGAGAAGCGAGGAACTGTAATCTGGTCAGCCAGATAGTTCTGAATAGTGTAAGGCAATACGAAATAACCGTCAGCCAAACCTTGCATCAATGCAGAAGCACCCAAGCGGTTTGCACCGTGGTCAGAGAAGTTACATTCACCGATAGCAAACAGACCCTTGATAGTAGTCTGCAATTCGTAGTCTACCCAGATACCACCCATTGTATAGTGGATAGCCGGATAAATCATCATCGGATTATAATATTTCACGCCGTTGATTTCCTTAGCCAATTCGCCCGGATTAACGTCTGTGATTTCTTCATACATATCGAAGAGGTTACCATAGCGTTGCAAAACGATATCGATACCCAAACGGTTGATTGCTTCAGAGAAATCGAGGAATACAGCCAAACCTGTGTTGTTTACGCCGAAACCAGCATCACAACGTTCTTTGGCAGCACGGCTGGCAACGTCACGCGGCACCAAGTTACCGAATGCCGGATAACGACGTTCCAAGTAGTAGTCGCGATCTTCTTCAGGAATATCGCTACCCTTGATTTCACCTTTCTGCAGCTTAACAGCATCTTCTTTCTTCTTCGGAACCCAGATACGACCGTCGTTACGGAGAGATTCAGACATCAAAGTCAGCTTAGACTGCTTGTCACCGTGAACCGGAATACAAGTGGGGTGAATCTGAACGTAAGCCGGGTTGGCAAATACAGCACCCTTGCGGTAGCAAGAAATAGCAGCTGTACAGTTACATCCCATAGCGTTGGTAGACAAGAAGTAAGCATTACCATAACCACCTGTAGCGATTACTACAGCGTGAGCGGCGAAACGTTCCAGTTTACCAGTTACCAAGTTCTTGGCAATGATACCGCGTGCACGACCGTCAACGATAACCACATCCTGCATTTCATAACGAGTATACAGTTTTACTGTACCGGCAGCTACCTGACGGCTCAAAGCCGAATAAGCACCGAGCAGCAACTGCTGACCAGTCTGACCCTTAGCATAGAAAGTACGAGATACCTGAGCACCACCGAAAGAGCGGTTAGCCAATGTACCACCATATTCGCGGGCAAAAGGAACACCCTGAGCCACACATTGGTCGATGATAGCATTAGACACTTCAGCCAAACGATAAACGTTTGCTTCGCGTGCACGGTAGTCACCACCTTTCACTGTATCATAGAACAGACGGTACACAGAGTCACCGTCGTTTTGGTAATTCTTTGCAGCATTGATACCACCTTGTGCAGCGATAGAGTGTGCACGACGCGGAGAGTCTTGAATACAGAAGTTGAATACTCTGAAGCCCATTTCACCAAGTGAAGCAGCAGCAGAAGCACCAGCCAAACCCGTACCTACAACGATGATATCCAAACGACGCTTGTTTGCAGGGTTCACCAATTTCTGGTGAGCTTTATAGTTAGTCCATTTCTCAGCCACTGGGCCTTCTGGAATCTTTGAATCTATTTTAATCATACTCTTATTTACAATTTAATCATTTACCATATTCTATTTAGCAAGCAGTGCCACACATCAGTGATTGCACGAAGAATACCACTACAACCAGTGCGAAACCAAGCACTACAATAGTAGAGTAGATGTTAGAGATGCATTTCCAACGATCAATCCACACCTTGTTGTTCCATCCCAGAGATTGCATGGAGCTCCAGAAACCGTGAGTCAGGTGGAACCACAATGCTACCAGCCACACCAGGTAAAGAACGACGTAAACCGGGCAAGAGAATGTTTCGCGGATGTAGTAAGCACCGTTAGCAGCATAAGCCAATACAGCTGTATCTGCGTGCATACCCATGTTGTGCATCAATTCGGGCAACTGCATCTTAGCCCAGAAGTTGAACAGGTGCAAGCCGAGACCAACGATAACGATGATACCCAACACCAACATGTTTTGAGAAGCCCATTCTACGTTTTTAGGCTTGTCAGTTACTGCATAGCGTTCACTACCGCGCGCTTTGCGATTCTGCATGGTCAACCAGAACGCATAGATAATGTGAACTACAAAAAGAGCAGCCAAGCCGGCAGTAGCTACCAATGCATACCAGTTTGCTCCCAGGAATTCACAAACCATATTGTAACCATCAGCCGAGATGATTGCAACCAGGTTCATCGCCATGTGAAATGTTAGAAACAGGATAAGGGCGATACCGGTAACGCTCATCACCACTTTCCTTCCTACAGATGAATTACTTAACCACATAAATGATTGAATTTAAATTATTTAATTGTTAGAACTAAAATTTCAATGTTTTCCACCTAATATAGAGTGCAAATGTAGGAGAAAATGATTGATTGACCAAAGAATTAAAGAAATAATTCCATAATAAATCAGACAGTTTTAGCAACAGGTCAGTCGAAGGCAACAATGAATGCTTATGCTGATTATTTCAATTTCTTGGCATACCCTCCCGAATGCAGGATATCCAATGCTTTCAGCACGCTCTCATTCGTTGTATTCATCACACGATAATACTCATTCATATCCCAAAGATCGCGCGCAATCAACGCCTTCAGTTGAGTTTTAATGAGCGGAAGAGACTTCTGATACTGTGCCTCATTCCATTTCACGCCTTCTTTCTCACCCATCTCACGCAGCAAAGTCATCGTGGGCTCATCCACGGAGAATTTGTCATTAAACGATTCGAAAGACTTATACTTGCGCACCAGTTCTTTCCGGTGAGTCTCAATAAATCTCATGGTACACTTAATGACCACTCCCTTGGCCACTAAGTTGCGGTGATAATCGGTATACAGCGTTGTATCAATAGGCACAAAATAATCGGGCATGATTCCTCCGCCTCCGTAGACTGTACGTCCCAGTTTCTTGGTCTGCACCTTCAGCGAATCTGGGAAATGAATGCTGTCCGCATTCATCAGTTCTCCCCGGTTGAACCGGTCAATCAAATCCTTATTATAGTCAGTATCGCCATCGTATGGCTTCTGAATGCAACGTCCGGCCGGTGTATAATAACGGGCAATCGTGAGGCGAATCATCGAACCGTCGGGCAGATCTATCGGACGCTGCACCAGTCCTTTACCAAACGAACGGCGTCCTACAATAACCCCTCGGTCCCAATCCTGCACGGCACCGCTGACAATCTCACTGGCAGAAGCCGTATATTCATCGACCAACACCACCAGCCGTCCATTCTGAAAGGCACCGTTTCCCTTGGCATAGAAATTGCTCCGTTTTGTAGCACGCCCTTCCGTGTATACAATCAGTTCTTTTTGGCCCAAAAACTCATTGGCCAAATCGATAGCCGCATTCAAATAGCCACCGCCATTGCCCTGTAAATCCAGAATCAGGTCCTTCATCCCCTGCTTCTGCAAGCTCTTCATGGCCCCCTTGAACTCCTCAAAGGTTGTTGCCCCAAAGCGGTTGATGCGGATATATCCCACCTTGGGTTCTATCAGATAGGCTGCATCCATGCTGTGAATGGGTATTTTATCTCTTTTCACCGTAAACACCAGCGGATCCTGAACACCACGGCGCACCACAGTCAAGTCTACCTTCGACCCTTTCGGCCCGCGGAGACGCTTCATAATCTCCTCCGTGCTCATCTTCACCCCCGCAATGGCACTGTCGTTCACCGCCACAATGCGGTCACCGGCTAAGATTCCCACCTTTTCTGACGGACCGCCACTCACCGGCTGCACCACCAGCAACGTATCTTCTATCATCTGAAACTGCACACCGATACCTTCAAAATTACCTTGAAGCGGCTCATTCAGCTTCTTTACCTCTTCCGGATTGGAATAAGTAGAATGCGGATCCAGCTCTGCCAGCATTTTAATGATGGCTTCCTCCACCAGTTTGTTCTCATCTACCTTGTCCACATAAAAGCGCGAAATGGCAAACTCTGCCATCTGCAACTTGCGCATCGGTGTAGAACCGAAGTTCTGTGCCTGTAAAGTCAGCATCACATTCAGACACAAAAAAACTATCAAGCAATTTTTTTTCATTAACAAGAATAATTTATCGTATTAAAACAAAAAAAGAGTCTCGGAAAGACTCTCTATCCTTTATATAGTAATGTCCATTCCTTCCGGAATAAACTGACTGATATCCTTCTTATAAGAAAGCAGCTCGCGCACAATGGTAGAGCTGACACAAGTCAGTTCGGGCTCGGTAAACAACAGAATCGTTTCAATGCCAGCCAGCTGCCGGTTGATATCCGCAATCGTTTCCTCATACTCAAAGTCCTTCACCGTACGGATGCCCCGGACAATAAACTGCGCCCCTACCTGCTGAGCAAAGTCAATAGTCAGGCAATCGTACGCCATCACCTTGATACGCGGTTCGTCCTTATAAAGAGCCCGAATCATCGCCTCCCTTTTCTCAATCGGGAAATACGCCTTTTTATTCTCATTGATACCGATTCCGATAATAATCTCATCCATAAAGGTGAGTGCTCGCTTCACCACCGAATAATGTCCAACAGTAAAGGGATCGAAAGTCCCCGGAAAAATCGCTTTTCTCATGATGCCAAATCTTCTTCTACCACTAAGTTATCAATAATAAAATTCTGTCGCTCCATGGTATTCTTGCCCATGTAAAATTCCAAAAGTTCCTTCACCGCATCCGTTTTTCTCAACGTCACCTGTTCCAGACGCATATCCTTTCCGATAAAATGCTTGAACTCATCGGGCGATATTTCACCCAAACCTTTAAATCGGGTAATTTCCGGATTCGGGCTCAGCTCCTCAATCGCATTGACACGCTCCTCCTCACTGTAACAGTAAATTGTTTTCTTCTTGTTGCGCACACGGAACAAAGGAGTCTGCAGGATATAAACATGCCCTTTCTTTATTAAATCGGGGAAGAACTGCAGGAAGAACGTGATGAGCAACAAGCGGATATGCATACCATCCACATCGGCATCGGTTGCTACAATCACCTTATTATACCGCAATCCGTCCAGTCCGTCTTCAATATTAAGCGCTGCCTGCAGCAAATTAAATTCTTCATTTTCGTACACCACTTTTTTCGTCAATCCAAACGAGTTGAGCGGTTTACCGCGCAAGCTAAACACCGCCTGTGTGTTCACATCGCGGCTCTTTGTAATGGAACCGCTGGCCGAATCTCCCTCAGTGATAAAAATACAGGATTCCTCTTCCAAGCCCTTTCCTTTCGCATCATTCAGATGAATGCGGCAGTCGCGCAATTTCCGGTTGTGCAGATTCGCCTTCTTGGCCCGTTCTCGTGCCAGTTTCGTCACCCCCGCAATGGCTTTCCGTTCCTTTTCCGACTCTTGAATCTTCTGCTGCATCACCTCCGCCACATCCGTATTCTTATGCAGATAATTATCCACCTCCGTCTTGATAAAATCACCCACATACTTGTTGACCGTCGGTCCAGGCTGGTTTTCTGTCTGCGGAGAAGCCGGCCACATGTTGGTAGAGCCCAACTTAGTCTTTGTCTGACTCTCGAAAATCGGTTCTTCCACATTGATGGCAATGGCCGCCACCAGTCCGTTACGGATATCCGTATAGTCCATATTCTTATTGAAGAACTCCTTGATGGTGCGGGCTATATGCTCCTTGAACGCACTCTGATGCGTACCGCCCTGAGTAGTGTGCTGTCCGTTGACAAACGAATAGTACTCCTCACCATACTGACTGGTATGCGTAAAAGCAATCTCGATGTCTTCACCCTTGAGATGCACAATGGGATACAGACCGGTAGCCGTCATATTGTCGTTTAGCAAATCGACCAATCCGTTGCGCGACAAAATGCGGTGACCATTATATATAATAGCAAGCCCGGTATTGAGATACGTATAATTGCGCAACATCGTCTCAATAAACTCCGGCTTGAATTTATAGTTTACAAATAAAGTATTATCCGGTTCAAAAAAGATATATGTACCGTTCTCCTCTTCCGTTTCCAGCATTTCATCCGAAAGCAGAATCCCCTTAGAGAACTTGGCAATGCGCACCTTTCCCTCCCGGTAGCTGCGCACTTCAAACTGGGAACTCAAGGCATTCACCGCCTTCACACCCACTCCGTTCAGTCCGACGCTCTTCTTAAACGCCTTACTGTCGTATTTACCACCGGTATTCAGCACACTCACAGCCTCAATCAGCTTTCCTTGCGGAATGCCCCGTCCGTAGTCGCGCACACTGATGCGAAGGCCGTCCTCAACCGTAATCTCAATCTTCTTGCCGGCCTGCATCTTGAACTCATCGATACTGTTGTCAATCACCTCCTTCAAGAGGACATAGATTCCGTCTTCGGCATGCGCACCATCCCCCAGACGTCCGATATACATACCCGGACGCGTGCGCACATGCTCCATGTCGCTCAGATGCCGGATATTATCGTCGGTATATTCTACTAAATTAGCACTATTATCTACAGATATCAATTCGTTCTCTTCCATGGCGGTTTCCTTATTTTATCTCTTTGATGAACGCACGACGGCGCTTATGTTGCTGAGTTTCGAAATAATCCCACTGAGCCTGTACTTTTCCATTCAGTTCCAGTTCGGGGTTACTTTCTGCAAAGATAAAACCTAATTCCTTATAAACAGGTATCAAATCAGAAAATAACAAGGCGTTCACACCCTTGTTCTGATATTCAGGCTTCACGGCCACCAGCAGCAAATCAAGCATCTTGGCACGCCGTTTCATGAACAGCGCCTTCAGCAGGTAGAACCATCCCAGAGGCAACAAACGGCCATGCGATTTCTGTAACGCTTCCGCCAAAGAAGGCATCGAAATACCCACTGCCACCAGTTCATCATTGGCATCGGTGATGAGGGTCACCATGCGCAGGTCGAGAATAGGCAGATACATCTTGACATACTGGTCAATCTGACGCTGCGTCAAGGGAGAATAGCCATACAGCGGACTGTATGCCTCGTTCATCAGTTCAAAAATCTTCTGTCCGTAATCCTGGGCAATCTTCTTAGCCGATGAATACTTCTTCACCTTCAGGTTGTATTTACGCTGAATCAGTTCCGAAATACGCTTGTGCTTATCCGGAATATTTTCGGGCACAAAAATTTTATATTCCACCCAATCGGCATCTTTCTCAAAGCCCAACTTTTCCATGTGTACCGGATAGTACGGATAGTTGTAAATGGTAGCCATCGTACTCAGTTGGTCGAACCCTTCTACCAACATTCCTTCAGCATCGAAATCAGTAAAGCCGAGCGGACCCACAATATGCGTCATGCCCCGGTCCTTACCCCAGTCTTCTACCGTCTGAATCAAAGCAGCAGACACCTCCGCATCGTCTATGAAATCAATCCATCCAAAGCGAACGTTCTTGCAATTCCACTTTTCATTGGCCCGATTATTCACAATCGCCGCCACACGTCCTACTATTTTATCATCTTTGTATGCCAGAAAATAATCCGCCTCACAAAACTCAAATGCCGCATTTTTCTTCTTGTTGAATGTGTTGAGCATATCATCATACAAGTCGGGCACCGAATAAGGATTATTCTTATACATGCTATAGTTAAAACGGATGAATTTCTTCAGTTCACTTTTTGTTGTGACTTTTTTTATTGTAACAGCCATATATCGTATTTATGATTGAGGTAGCAAAGATACGTGATAATCTTTAAAGTACCGCGCAGGAAACGTAAAAACTGCATGCCCCATATAAGCCAACCTCCACCAAAAGCTGCTTATACGGGGCATTTATGCTTTCTGCCTGATACTCATCAGGCAAACCAATCAAATCTGATAAATCAAGTAAGCCGTATAGGCCACATAACACAATACCAAAATTCCGCCTTCCATGCGGGTAATGGTACGCTTGGCAAAAAACAGGCCGAAAAACCACATCAGAATACCCGATATCACCAAAGCAAACAAATCAAAATTGGTTATGCCCGTGAGATGAAGGGGAGTGATGCTGGCGCTGCATCCCAACACAAAGAAGATATTAAACAGGTTGCTGCCAATCACATTGCCAATAGCTATCTCCGGATTCTTCTTCAAAGCCGCTACGATGGAAGTAGCAAGTTCCGGAAGCGACGTTCCGCCTGCCACCAAGGTGAGACCGATTACCGATTCGCTGACTCCCAAACTGCGGGCAATGCCTGTAGCTCCATTCACAAACAGCTGTCCGCCATACACAAGCGCAGCCAAACCACCGAGAATATAAATCACCGATTTCCACCAAGGAAGCAATTTGATTTCTTCTTCTCCGCTACCTTCGGCAGATGCCTGTCCGGAGGGAAAAGCGATGGCGAAAGTATAGCCCATAAAGATGGCAAAAAAACAAAGCAGCAGCAAGCCGTCGGCACGATTGAGAATGTTTTCGGCCGAATGGTCCAGAAACACGTCGTTGGCACACACCCAAAGAGCTACCGATGAGAGAATGCAGAGCGGAATTTCTTTCTTCAACGTATTGCGGGTAATAGCAATCGGAGCAAAGAGGGCCGTACACCCCACAATCATCAACGTATTGAAGATGTTGCTTCCCACCACATTACCGATGGCAATATCCGCACTTCCTTTCAAGGCAGAAGAAACGCTGACCGTCAGTTCAGGTGCTGAGGTTCCGAAAGCCACAATCGTGAGACCGATAACGATGGATGGAATGCGAAACTGTTTGGCCACCGAAGCTGCACCATCCGTCAGTCCGTTGGCTCCTAAAAGAATGAGGACGAGTCCTCCGACTAAAAAAAGTATATTCATATTCTTATCTTTTGTAGATTATTCGTTTATTCCGGATGCAAAGATAAATATTTTAACCATTTGTGCAGCAAAAATACCCTGTTCTGCCCTGCCTGCAAGCTAAGAGTTACAGTTCTGCCGCCTTCACTGTACAAATCAGCACTTTCTGCTGATTATTCAGTGTAGTGGCAAAAAGATAGTTATCCCCTCCGTCAGCCAGTTTAAGACGCTTACGCAACTCAGCCACTGAAGCCGGGAAATTACGCACTGCCAGATTGGCTTTCTTCAGGCTGCCCAGCTGTTCCTTCATCTCTTTCTTGCCAAAGCCACACTGCCCAATCACACGGAAAGCTCTGCCGGGAAAAGCATCCATCCATGTATCGGACGTATAAAGATGGCTGTTGGGATGCAGTTTCTTCAAAGAGAAAGCAGCAGCCAGACTGCGGAAAGCACCGGCTTTCAGCAACGAAGCATTGGGTTCATAAAGGTAAGTGCCCACCGTGTGCGTATAGTCGCATGCACTGTTCATCTCTTCCTCGCGCGTAAAAACAAAATGCTGGTCGGCTCTATTCCCTTTGGCAGAAAGATTCACGCAATGGATGGGAATTTCCTCCACCGGAGAGCGAGAGTCAAGGAGCAACAGTAACTCCTTACACTCGTTATTGACAGAAAGAACATGCGCTTCTTTCGCATACCGGAGTTCTTTCAAGGCCAGCGACAAATCGAGCATCGGAGACAGTTTCACCAACACCTGCTGCGCTTTCTCAAGCAACACATCTTCCAAACGGGCCACGTCCGGTTCACAATCGGCTATGGCCACCGTTTTCCCCCCTTGTTCATTTCGTCGGGCAGGATCCAAAAAAATACAAGACACTGGCGGCATGGCATGCAGAAACTCTACCCCATCGGCATGACACACCGCAATATGCGGCTGATGGAATAAAGGGAAGTTGTGTGCTGCAATTTCGCACAATTCTTCCTGCCTTTCTACGTATGTCACCCTACGGAAACGAGTAGCCAAAAAGGAACAGTCAATGCCGAATCCGCCGGTAAGATCAGTCAATGAATCGCCCTCCACAAGCGTTGCCTTATAGCGAGCTGTGATTTCCGATGAACATTGTTCCAACGAAATGTGTTTAGGATACCACACTCCCTCAATGGCACTCCACGAAGGAATCTTCTCGGTTGCCATCTGATGTCCGGCTATCTGAGTGATGGCCACAGGCATGTCAACATCGGGATATTTAGCGGCCTGTAAAGCCAATGTGCGCACATCATCTCGCTGGTGCTCACGAATAAAAGACTGAGTCTGTAAGGAAAGCTGCATAGAACTTATATTTATAGTTTCTTGGAGAGGTCAAAGATACTTTTTTTTGTCTTTTGCTCCAACAGATTGGTTTAAAGAACGGGGCGATAATGGGATGTTTTCATCCACACATCCAGCAAAAACACCTGAAAACAGACTAAAAAACACCCGAAAACTATCAACTGTCAGTTTTCCCCCTATTCAAAGTTGGTTATCCCCCTGCACACAAAGCAAACAATCACTAACATTGCAGCACAAAAAATTACGACGATTATTTATTAAGAAAGAATTGCACATGAAAAGTTTTAGCTTCCAAAACGATTTGGTAGGCGTACAAGATGAACTACTCCGTTTCGCATTTAAACTGACAGCTGATCCTGAGGAAGCGAATGACTTGCTGCAGGAAACCTCACTGAAAGCGTGGGACAACAAAGAGAAATATGCCCCTAAAACCAATTTTAAAGGATGGATTTTCACAATCATGTATAATGTGTTTGTCAACAACTACCGAAAACTGGTACGCGAACAAACGATGATTAACAAGCAGCATCATGATTATCACATCGATTTGCCATATGAATATGATAACATCAACATCGAAAAAGCATACGACTTAAAAGAAATCCACCAAATAGTTAATGAACTTCCGCAAGAATACAAGCTTCCGCTTATGATGTATGTATCCGGATTCAAATACAAAGAAATAGCTATCAAAATGGATATTCCGATAGGAACCGTTAAGAGCCGGATTTTTTTCACCCGGCAAATCTTACAAAAGAGACTGAAAGATTTTCGCTAGACTTTCATACTATTCTCTTCACAGAAACCATCCAAACATTATCTGATGAAGAACAAATGTCCACTCCGCTCCCCCGGCAGTGGACATTTTTTTCTCTCTCTATTTAAACCAACGGCATGAAAACTGGACAATGAATCTTTATGCTTTCTCCAAAGCCTGACTGATGTCTGCCAAAATATCATCTATATGCTCAATACCGATGGAAAGACGGATGGTAGCAGGCGTGATATGCTGAGAAGCCAGTTCTTCTGGAGTCATTTGCGAATGAGTAGTGGTATAGGGATGAATCACCAACGATTTTGCATCGGCCACATTAGCCAAGAGGGAAAACAGTTGCAGATGATCAATAAAAGCCCAGGCCTCCTTTTCTCCTCCCTTTATCTCAAACGTAAAGATCGATCCTCCTCCCTGCGGAAAATATTGCTGATACAACCGGTGGGTGGGATGACCCGGCAAAGAAGGATGATTGACCTTTGCCACCTTGGGATGAGAAGACAGATAAGCTGCTACCCGAAGTGCATTGGCCACATGGCGTTCGATACGTAAAGGCAACGTTTCTGTTCCCTGCAGCAGCAACCAGGCATTGAAAGGAGAAATGGCAGCACCGGTATCACGCAGAATAACCGCACGGATTCGGGTTACAAAAGCGGCATCACCAGCTACCTCAGCAAATACTGCTCCGTGATACGATGGGTCAGGCTGAGCCAGAGTGGGATATTTATCGGCATTCGCTTTCCAGTCAAACTTACCGCCATCCACAATGATACCTCCCAGTGAGGTACCATGGCCACCGATAAATTTCGTAGCCGATACCACAACAATGTCGGCACCATGTTCCAACGGACGCACCAGAATGGGAGCAAACGTATTGTCAACAATAAAAACCACCCGATGCTTGTGAGCAATGGCTGCCACCCCTTCCAAATCGGTTACGTCGGCATTCGGATTACCGAACGTTTCGGCAAACACCACCTTTGTATTCGGCTGAATGGCTGCCTCCAAAGCCTCCAAATCATTCACCTTTACGATGGTATGAGTAATACCTTGAGTGGCAAGTGTATGGGTAATAAGATTGTAAGATCCCCCATAGAGATTATCAGCCGCTACGATGTGGTCACCAGCCTGGAGAAGATTCTGCAGTGCATAGGTAACAGCAGCGGCACCCGAAGCAACAGCCAGTGCAGCCACTCCCCCTTCCAGCGCAGCAATCCGCTCTTCCAGCACCCCTTGTGTGGAATTAGTAAGACGGCCATAGATGTTACCGGCATCACGCAGAGCAAAGCGGTCGGCAGCATGCTGGGCATTGTGAAACACATACGAAGTCGTCTGATAGATGGGTACTGCACGGGCATCCGTAGCTGGGTCGGCTGTTTCCTGCCCCACATGAAGGGCCAGTGTCTCAAAGTGCAAGTTCTTTTGTGTGCTCATTGTCTTTTTCCTTTCTTCTCTAATAATGAATCCTCTTTTTACCTTTTCATCCTTGTACTTTCCTCCGGATGATGATGCAAAAGTATCCATCAGGAATAATTTACGGAAGAAGACTGGGAAATAAAGAAAAAATGAATAGATTTGCCGGAAATAACAGAATAATATTCTAATTATAGGACCCATATGTGTAATTTTGCAGAATCTGCTATCAAAGAAAAAGAACTGAATTACCAGCTCGACGAAAAAGACAAGGAAATACTGAAAGTGTTGCAACACAGCGCCCGCCTCACCAACAAAGAACTGGCAGCCCGCGTCCATTTATCCACCACTCCCACCTACGAGCGAGTCAAACGGTTGGAGCGTACGGGCTTCATCAAGCAATATGCCACCATACTCGATTCCCAGAAACTCAACAAAGGATTTGCCGTATTCTGTAGTGTCAAGCTACGCCATCTGAACAGCGAACGGGCACTGGCCTTCTGTGAAATGGTAAAAAAAATTCCGGAAGTGACGGAGTGCTACAACATCTCCGGCCGCTTCGACTATATGCTCCGCATTCAGTCACCGGATATGCACTATTACCAGCAATTCCTGCTCAACGTATTGGGCCGCCACGACAATATCTCCTCTTTGGAAAGCACATTTGTCATGGAAGAAGTGAAACACGAATACAGTGTAAGCGTGTAAACGAAAACAAAGGAGGCAGAATGATATCAGCTGAACAAGAGAGGATTATTGTAAAAACGAAGCACCTCTCTTGCTCCCTATTTTCCGTACAATCCAGACAAACCAGACGGAAACGACAAATGGTGCTGTCAAGGTCGTAATCCCCCATGCCATACCAAGCCACTGTCCGGCAACCGACAGAAGAACAGCTGCAAGTGCCCCATTAAACCCATACAGTCCGTCACGGATGTCCGCACGGCTATACCCCATCAGATACGCTGCCAACGTGCTGCACACAGTCCCCCCAATGACCAAAAGTCCCATTTGCCAGGAACTGAAAAAAAAATCAGCCGCTTACCAAATGATAAGCAGCTGACAAGTTGTGTGGACCAGCCTGGGCTTGAACCAGGGACCTCCAGATTATGAGTCTGTTGCTCTAACCAACTGAGCTACAAGTCCGATACATCCTTTTATTCGATGCGGTCACAAAAGTAGTGTTTTCTATCGAATTATGCAAATACTTTTCAAAAAAACGAGCAAACTTTCCTTGCTACTTTTTGTATTTTCGCTTGGGGTTCTTCGGAAACCATCCTTTTTCCACCCGTTTCTCTTGATCAAAAATCTCCTTGATTGTCCAGAAAGAAGAGAAAGCAAAGACACCCAGCAACGAAGAGAGCATAACCTCATGCACACAAACTGACAAAGCAATCCCTCCTATCCCCAGCAGCAAAAAAAGCCACCAGCATTTTGTGCCCCAATAATACTCAGCCTTAATCACCACCGGGTGAAAAAGGCCGATTATTAAAAAGGTACAAATACCGATGAATAATCCCTGAAGATGAAAATCATTCAGCAGCTCCATCATACGTTACTTCTCCACATGAACAGGAATTTCCTTCTTAATGCTCTGTTCCAGAGAAATCAAAGTCTCAGTAGCTACCACACCGGGGATTTCCTGCATTTTGTTGTTCAACAAATCCATCAGATGTTCATTGTCACACGCATATACTTTTGTCAGCATCGTGTAAGGTCCTGTCGTGAAGTGGCATTCTACAATTTCAGGAATTTTTTCAAATTCTGCCACAACAGCCTTATACATAGAGCCTTTTTCCAGCTTGATTCCTACATATGTACAAGTGCTGTAACCAAGAGATTTAGGATTTACATGGTAACCTGATCCTACAATGACACCTAGGTCAATCATCCTTTGCACGCGCTGGTGAATGGCAGCACGCGACACTCCACAATCCGCGGCCACATCTTTAAATGGAATACGAGCATTCTGAGAGATAATCTCTAGGATCTGTCTGTCGAGGTTGTCTATTTTTTCCATAAATAATTAATAATAAATTCCACGTGTTATCAAATAGTAAGCAAATATAGAGATTTATTTTAATTATTCTTGATTTTTGAGAAAAAAAAGGAGAAAAAGCAAAAAAAAGAGGTGCAAAAGCCTTGCACCTCTTACCTTTTTCTATTTGAAAGAGATTTTTATTTCTTGTCTTTTTCGATGTCCAACAGTTCAACTTCGAAAATCAAAGTAGAGAACGGTTTAATCTGACCGCCAGTCTGTCTGTCACCGTAAGCCAGTTCTTGCGGGATGTAAAGTTCCCACTTAGAACCTACCGGCATCAGTTTCAATGCTTCCGTCCATCCCTTGATAACTTGGTTCACACCGAAAGTAGCCGGTTCATTGCGTTTGTAAGAGCTGTCGAATTCAGTACCGTCAATCAGCGTACCTTTGTAGTGCACCTTCACACGGCTTGTTTCTGTAGGAATTTCACCCTTACCTTCCTTAATTACCTTATACTGCAATCCGCTTGCTGTTGTCTTAACGCCTTCTTTCGTTTTGTTATCAGCCAGGAATTTTTCGTTTTCAGCTTTATATTCAGCATATTTCTCAGCTACAGCCTTTGCCTTGATGGTTTCCATTGCAGTACGTGTGTACATATCTGCCTGATCCATCGTCATCACACCGTGATTTTCTAATGTACCGGCAATGAAACCTGCGAGGAAGTTTTCCTTGCTGATTGTCTTAGTTGAATCTCCGGCAAACAGTTCCTGATTGATACCCTTCACCATTTGGTTGCTGATTTGCTGACCGATTTGCAAACCTGCCAGATAAGCTACGTCACGCTTGCTGGTCTTTTCAGTACCGTCGTTCACACCTTTGATAAAATCAGCGATGTAAGCAGTATCCACGCCCAAACGGCCTACCAGATAATTCTGCAAACCCTGAGTCTGCACCATACCGATAGAATAAGAAAGTGAGTCAACGTCTGTTTTCAGTTTGGCTTGAGGACCCTGCATAGAGCAAGAAGCCAGACCTGCAGCAGCGGCAACAGTCATAAGAATGCTAAGTTTTTTCATTTTGCTTTGTTTTTTATTATAATACTTCTATTAATTCAACTTCGAACACCAGTGTGCTGTGAGGAGGAATCATTTCTCCGGCACCTCTCGCACCATAGCCCAAGTCAGACGGAATGTACAGTTTCCACTTAGCCCCTTCCGACATCAGTTGCAAAGCTTCCACCCAGCCCGGAATCACCTGGTTGACACCAAACACAGCCGGCTCTCCGCGTTTGATAGAACTATCAAACAACGTACCGTCGATTAATGTTCCCTCATAGTGGCATCTTACCTGATCTGTAGCCTGAGGCTTCTTACCTGTACCCTCTGTAATGACTTCATACTGAAGACCGCTGGGCAAAGTAACCACTCCTTCTCTCTTCTTATTTTCTTCCAGGAAAGCCTTGCCCTGCTCAATAGCAGCCGCACTCATTTTGGCTTCCAGTTCTTCGAAATACTTGTTTACTATCTCGCGAGCTTCCTGATGACTGATTGCAGTCTGGTTGCCTTCCAACACATCTTTAATTGCCTGTGCAAAGTCTTCTACTGAGAGATTCTGAATCCCCATGCTTGCTAAATTTTGGCCGATTCCCAGGCCAATAGAGTAACTGAATTTATCCATATTATTCTTTTTAGTGATGGTACAAAGCCATCACAAACATTAAATTATTTCTAATTAACTGTAAATTTGCGAATTGCAAAAATACACGTTTTATTTGAATGAGGAGGGATTTGCTATTTAAAAATTCTTATATCTGTGAAAGATAGTTTCTTTTCCCGGCATAGCCCTTCCATTGTTCGTTCATTCTCCCTATATTTGTATATATATATAATCAAAAAACAGGAGGTGAAAAAATGAAGAATCTGGTCATTTTAACAGGTGCAGGCATGAGTGCCGAAAGTGGTATCAGTACATTTCGGGATGCCGGAGGACTATGGGACCAATATCCGGTGGAGCAGGTTGCTACCCCTGAAGGCTACTTGCGCAATCCGGCACTGGTGACAAAATTCTACAACGAACGGCGAAAGCAACTGCTGGAAGTGAAACCCAACCGCGGACATGAATTGCTTGCCACCTTGGAGCAGCAGTACCACGTGACAGTGGTCACTCAGAATATCGACAACCTGCACGAACGTGCCGGAAGCAGCCACATCATCCACCTACATGGTGAACTGACAAAGGTATGTTCCAGCCGCGATCCGTATAATCCGCAGTACATCAAAGAACTGAAACCAGCAGAATATGAGGTGAAAATTGGCGACAAAGCAGGCGACGGCACCCAGCTACGCCCGTTCATCGTGTGGTTCGGAGAGGCAGTGCCCGAAATCGAAAAAGCCATCCAAGTGGTTGAACAGACCGATATATTCGTGATTATCGGCACCTCACTCAACGTATATCCGGCAGCCGGACTGCTGCATTACGTGCCGAGCAAGGCCAAGGTATACCTCATTGACCCCAAGCCGGTAGACACCCATTCCTCCCGACCGGTTCATGTCATTCAAAAAGGAGCTTCGGAAGGAGTAGAGGAATTGATTAAGCTATTAAACTGCTAATTTTCAATCTCAGAAAGAAGCATTCTTATGGAAAGAATAGGCAGCAGAATCATGACTGGCAGACCAAAATTTATCTTTTGATGCCCAGTCGCAAGACAAACCATGCATGACGGGCCACCGTACCCAACCACCCGTAATGCTTCACCATAATCCGGAAACGCTCTTTGAGAGAAGCTTTCCGGTTGCGGGTGGTCATGCCCTCATCCAGGTAATCAATCAGCGTGAGATGCGTATTATGAAGCACCCGTGCTTTCTTCATGATCCGGATACACCAGTCGAAATCAGCCGAAAAACGATAGTGCAAGTCGTAAGGTTCCACTAACGTGTGACGGGCAAAAAAAGCCTGATGACACACCAGCATCCCCTGCTTAAAACTCTCCCACGTCAAATGCTCCGGTGCTGACAGCCGACGCATGCGAAGAAAATGACGCTCTTTGTCTACAATCGCCGTCTCTCCATACAGCACATCCGGCAACTCCGCCCCGTAGATGCTGTGCGTCATCTGCAGCAGCGTGTCATCCTCATGAAAGCAATCACCGGCATTCAGAAAACAGAGATAATCACCCGTAGCCAGCGCTATCCCCTTGTTCATGGCATCATACAGCCCCTTATCCGGTTCGCTGACCACCTTGTGGATACGCGAGCGGTACCGGTTGATAATAGCCAGCGTCCCGTCCGTCGAACCGCCATCCACAATAATATACTCCACGTGATGATACGTCTGTGTGATGACACTCTGTATGGTATCCTCCAACACCTTCTCGGCATTGTAGGTCACCGTAATCACAGAAAACTTGGGGGAAGGATGAATATTATGCATAAGTTCCCGTTATTTTATTGTAAACGTCCGTATATTTTTTCGCCACCGCACTTTCAGAATAGTTACCCAGCACCTTACGTCGTGCCTCCGTCGAAAGTTCAGCATAATCCGGTTCAGTCAGTACCCAATAAATGCCATTACCCAGGTCTTCCGACGACTTGTATTGTGCCACATAACCATTGTGCAAATGATCAATCATTTCAGGAATACCTCCCACATTGAAACCCACACAAGGCACCCCACAAGCCATTGCCTCCATAATCATATTGGGCAGATTTTCCTCCAGCGAAGGAATGGCAAAAAGATCCACGGCGTTGTAGATATCCACCACCTCATGGTCGTTTTTGATATAAGGAAGCGAGTACACACGGAAAGGTAGCTGTTCCTGCAGCTGCTGCGACTGGTTGCCAAACACCACCACACCTACCGTATCCTTCCATTCGGGATGCTTTTCGGCCAGCCACTTGCAGGCATCAATAAGATACTGAGCCCCCTTCCGCTGGTCGGTAATTTTCAGCGAGCCAAACAGAATCAGTCTACCTTCTTCCGGCAAGTGGAACTTCCCCCTTGCTTTCAGCTTATCCTGCGGCTTAAACAAATGCGTATTGATGGCATTGGGAATATCCACCACACTCTTACCCTGAAGCAGTGCACTGCTTTGAGCCTGCTCCTTCAGCCAGCGGCTGCACGTCACAAAATGGATGGGAGCCTGTTTATACAAAGCCTTCTTCTTACGGAAGATGCGATAAGACAAATCCTTCTTGCCTCCTCCCTTATAAATATACGGACAGTGATGACATTCCTGCCGGTAATGCGTGCAGGTGCGGGCATAATGACAGATACCTGTACAAGGCCACATGTCGTGCATGGTCCACACCACCGGCTTACCCGACTTCAGAATCTTCTCCATGTCTTTCAATGAAAGCATCCCCTGATTGACCCAATGCAGATGAATCACATCCGCCTGCCGGAATTCCGGCAAAGAAGTGATATCCGTACCCGTATTGGCAATATCTACATCAAACAAATGATTCCGGCGAAAGCGGTTGGCCTTCCAGATGACAATGCGTTCCCACATGAACTTCCACACTTGCATCCAGTTGCGCTTCAGCCCCACCACACTAATCTGGTCGGTCTGCTTATCACGCACCAGCATTTTGGCCTTGATACCATTGTTCTTCAGCGCTTCCATCAGCCTGCCCGCTGCGATAGCCGCTCCTCCTATTCGTTCAGATGTATTTATAATCAGGACTCTCATGACAAAATTTTAGGCAAAGTTACGATTTTTAGAAGAAATGCGGGACACATCCAGCAAGCTTTCTGCTATTTCGCGCGAAAAGATTTCCAGGTTGAATCGCTCTTCTGCCAGCCTGCGGGCATTCTGCCCCATCCGCCGTGCCTCCTCCGGATGCGTAGAGATATAACGGATGGCATCTACCCATCCCTGCACATCGCCATAGGGCACCGTAATGCCTATTTCTTCTTTATCGATATCAATTTCAAAATTCGGATTACGCGAACAGATAACCGGCATCCCCAAAGCAAACGCTTCCACCAGCGTAGTGAGCCCCACGGTATAAGGAAAATCCAGACAGCAAATCACAATGCAACTCTTTTGTGCCACCAGTTTGCCCAATTCGTAAGGGATGACCCCGTCTGTATAATGAATCCTCACAGCCTCAGAGACAGGACAGCGGTCGAGAATCTTTTTATAATTGATATTTCCGCACGACACCGAAATATACACATCCAGCTGCTCCTCCGTCTGTCCAAAAGCCTTCAAAAGCGTTTCCACATCCCGGTTCTCCTTACCGGTGGAAATAAACCCGGCCGGTTGGCGGTGAGGCATTTCGGCAAGCAGATGATCATAGAAAGCCAAGTCGGGCCCCCAGTGCACCAGCTGCAACTTCCGCTCTGCCACTTTACCCGTCTTCAGTGAGTCACGGATGAGCTTACGGCTAAAGAGAAACATCCGGTCGATACCCTTGTAAAAGAAGCGGGACAGAAATTCACGGCACGGATGAGCATTACGCACCACCGCCGTGTGATGCCACAGCACGATAGGCTTGCGGTAGAGCCCCAATGCGCGCAGAAAAATCACCGGTTCGATGCCCCGGAAAGAAGTGGCATAAAGCACCTCATACTTTTCCTTGCAAAACAGAATCTCCTTGGTGGCATACCACATCAGCTTCAGCCGGCTCGGGAAATACCTGTAGCGGTGCATCACAGCCTCAATGCCATAGTTTTCCAGCAAAGGCAGTCCGTAGAGAATATGTCCGGGAAATTTATACTCCTTCCATTCCTCATAACTCTCCCTTGTCAACCGGGTGTGATAAAAATAAATGGAAAGCCCTTTGCTTAGTGATGCTTGTTTCTTTTCAGCCATTTGTTTATTCTATTTTTTACAGCTTTCATAATAATGGAAAAATTACCGTAGCGCAAATTGAGAAACAGTTCCTCGAACGACCGTCCCACCTTGATCCACGGATGTCCCCACGCCATGATGCGATACACATTTTTCTTATGAGCCACATGCTCTATGACATAACGGGGATGCTTCAGCGGAAACTCTATTTCATAACGCTTCATCGTGAAAATGCGACGATACCCTTTGGGCAACGTATGAACAGAACCCGCAAAATGAGTCGAGTCGGATGTCACTCCCAGGTTGTTGATCATATTGCGCACAGGCACAATGCTCAACCCCGAGTTGAACAGAATAGAAGCATGGAAGATGGTTTCGTAAAACGCCTTCTTCTGTTGCCGGTGACACTGGCACATATAGATGAAATCACTTCTGAATTTACGTTCCTCAATCAGCTGCTCCAGCTGCTGCATCGAAAAAGAGTCGTCCAGAAAAGTATAAAACTCATCCCACTGGTCCACCACCCGCTTCCAGCTGGCCCAGCCCCAGATAGAGAAATTGGTCGAGAAAATATAGTCGCAAGGCACCCCTTCCGTCACCTCCTCAGGGTTGAATCCGGCAATCATGCTGATACGGGAATCATGCTCATATTTATCCAGCATCTCCTTGCAAAACCGGAAAAAGGAAACAGCCGGCACATCATCATCCTCGAGCACGATACACTTGTCTACCTTCGAGAAGGCCCACTTCTGAGAAATGTACTCCGAAGGATCGCAGCCCAGGTTCTTCTCCTGATAAAGCCGTTCCACCTCACATTCCCAATCAATCTGCGACACGACTTCCCTACAGGCCATGATACCGGCCCGGTCATGTTCCCCCCGCGGACCGTCCTGATAAAGAAACAGGCGGGAAGGCCGGGCCTTCCTCACTTGCTCAAACACCTCCGACAGCTGCTGCGGGCGGTTGAAAAACAATATCAATACCGCTACGTCTACTAAAGCAGGTTTCATGACTTCTTGATTAATTCAGGGTGAATATAAACCGCATGGATTTTCTGCTTGTCCTTGGGCGGAATATCCATGTAATTCTTATACAAATCTTTCAGATAAGCATCGGGACAAGCCGGTGCACTGAATTTCTTTCCTTCAAACGTAATCTCGGAAAGAGGGAACACACAGTCGTTGCGGTGCATAATGCCATATCCGTTGTTTATCAACACATTCGACAGGTACTTGTCTTTCTTCCTACACAGACACAGCACACGCCAGATGGCCCGGTAGGACACATACTTCAGGCCGAAATAGAAAAACTCGGCAAAAGAGCGCAGGCTGTAGTAATGACGCGCATGCAAGATGGAATAACTGGTAGAAATGCCTTTGCAGAACCGCTTCACCCACGAACGGGGCACATCCGGATAAGGGATGAAAGGGAAAATATCCAGAAAAAGACCCTTCTCGTAACTCACGTCAAACGTATCCCCCGCTTCAATGTAAAGCGAATTCAAATCTCGTATCTTGATAATAGGCTCCTTGTTCAGCGGGTCACTCTCCGGCGTTTGCAGAAACAGCGATTCCGACAATTCAGCCGGGGCCACCTCCACAAAGCGCTGCAAATCGGGCAAAAGCATCCCCAGGTCAATGTCATCATCCCAAGGAATAAACCCTCCGTGACGCACCGCTCCCAGCAATGTGCCGCCGTCGAGCCAGTAGGGGATGTGATGCTTGCGGCAGATGCGGTCCACCTCTTCCAAGATGCCCAGCTGCTTCAGCTGGCAAGCACGTAAATGCTGTGCTACATAAGCCGATAAGTAAGGATTGCTCATACTTCCTCCCTCTTTACATCAATCACCTGACCGGTAAAATCGGTAAGCAAAGACTGCACAGACACCTGAGCCACTTTCTGAGAAGAAAGCAAACTGTCTTCAGGCTCCACACCGAAATTGCGGACCCTCATCGGCGTCTTGGTACGCTCCGGATTGATACAGTTCACGCAGATGCCCTGCGATTCCCACTCCTGAGCAATGGCCTGCACAAAATTGACGATAGCCGCCTTCGTGGACGAATAAATGCTATAGAAAGCCCTGCCGCGCGTATAAGAACTGGACGTGAAAAACAGCAGTTTGCCCTTGCTCTCCTTCAAGTAAGGATAAGCCTCCAGCGCCACATGTACCGTGCCCAGATAATTCGTGTTCACCGCACCGGCAATCGTCTGATAATCCGTTGCCACCAGCGGTTCCTTGTTCAGCACCCCCGCTGTATTGATGACATAATCAATCCGCTGTGTCTGCCGGTACACCAGCCGGAGCGCAGCAGCCACCTGCTCCTTGTTGCCCACATCCGTATGATTCAGCTTACGCGAAAAGCAAAACACCCGGGTCCCTTTTTCCTGCAAAAGAGCCGCAATATCCGCTCCGATGCCATAACTACCTCCAAACACGACAGCCACCTTATCCTGCCACTGCTGCTCCTCACCGGACATGTCTCTCAGTTCGCTTTTGCGCAACTGGAAAAACTTATCCAGCAGGTACGTATCTTCTTTGTACGTCAGCTTCATGTTGCTTTCCTCACCCGTCACCACATACACCGGTTCATCAGGCAAATACTTCACCACCACACCACAGTCGTCGGTCACCTTCAACTGCGGATCCTGCAAAGCAATCTCATAAGCCCGCCGGATGGTTTCGATCTCAAAAGCCTGCGGAGTCTGTCCCCGTTTCAGCCGGCTGCGGTCGGGAATGCTCCGGATAAAGTCCCCCTCAGTCTCAATGATCGTATCCGTGGCCGGCATTGCCACATCAATCGCCTTATACCGCTGCAGAGCATCAATCACATCGTTGATAATCCGCTGGCTGACCAAAGGACGCACCGCATCATGAAAAATCAGATTCACCTCTTCTCCCTCATACGCCTTGATGGCAGAAAGGCTGGAATGATATCTTTCCGCTCCGCCTTTCAGTATTTTCTTCACCTTTTTCCATTCATTCTTGATGATGGCAGACTCAATATTGGAGATGTAAAACGGATTGGACACAATGGCAATCTCGTTGATATGCGGATTGCTTTCAAACGCATCCACCGTATGTTCCAGCACCATTTTGCCCGCCACCTTGAAAAACTGCTTGGGAGTTGACAGCCCCAATCGGCTCCCCACTCCTCCTGCCAGTATGATAGCTATATTTCTTTTCATGTCTATATGCCAATGATGATACGATACAAAAGTAGCAATTAATTGATTGCAAGACACCACACCCTGTTGAATTTTTGTCTTAATGAGTCTGCAGATAGGCAGCAGCCATCCGGCTGCATGCCTGTACCAACGATTCGTTCAGTGTGTTGTACGTCCGGTGAAAACGATGCCACCAGTTCGTCAGTCATTGATTTTCTTTTTAGTGAAAAAAGCAAGACTCTCCTTGAAAGTGACCGAACGGCTCGCCCACATGGCAGCCACATAAAGCACAACAGCCAATCCCATTTTGCAGACAAACCGGAAGTAACAGTTATCGATGGAGAACGTAACATAATATGTAACGGCCATCACCGCCGCCGCAATCAAGGCATACGGCAAAATGTCGGCCAAGGCATGACGCAACTTCAGCCCGATGACCTGCTGCACAAAATAATGCCAGGTCAGCAGCCACAAAATCTGAATAGACACATACACAGCCAGCATCGCATAAATGCCATACGGATGCACCAGCATCACGCCCAGCAGCAGCAAAAGTCCCAAGGAAAGGGTGTTCCACATATACACCGTCGACTTCCCTTTGCTGATAATGAGCTGCTGATACAGATGAGCAATGGGATAAAAAGACCCGCTGATGCACAAAATCTGCAGCATAGGCACACTGAACAGCCATTTGTCGGTAATGGTAATGATAATCAGTTCTTCTGCAATGAGCGCCAAGCCCAACAAGGCAGGAAAAGAGACAAAAGCAGTGAAGCGAAGCATTTTGCGGAACACCCTCTTCTGACGCTCCACGTCATCGGCCACCTGCCTGAGCACCGGTTGTGCCACCCCGTTGATCATGCCCGCTATGAATTGCTGCCCCATGCCACACCACTTGTTGGCCTGGTTATAATACCCCACCTCCTGTTCGGAATACAGCCTACCCAGCAGAACAGAAAACAGGTTATTGTTGATATGATTGAAGATATTAGTCACCAGCAGTTTCCCGCTGAAGCCAAACATCTCACGCACCGGTGAAAAATCGATCGGCCAGGTGGGACGCCACCGGGTGTAATGCCAGTAACAAGCTGTGCACACAGCCACATAAACCATACTTTGCGTAGCAATGCCCCAGTAAGAAAATCCGCAATAAGCCAGCGTGACGCCGACAATGCCCGAAACGACCAATGCCAGCACAGACGAGACAGCCCGCTGCTTCACCATAAGATGACGCTGCAGATAAGCACTGTGAGAAATCCCCAGACTGGAGATAAAGAACCCGATAAAAGAATAGCGGGCCAGAGAAGTCAGCTCCGGAATACCATAAAATGCGGCAATCAGCGGAGCACAGAGAAACAACAGAAGATACAGCAAGAGGCTGACAAAGGCATTAAACCAAAACACCGCATTATAGTCGGCATGCGTGGCCTCTTTCCGGTTGACCAGTGCCGCTGTGAACCCGCTTTCCTGAATGGAGCTGGCAATCAGGGAAAAAATGGCAAGCATTCCCACCATGCCATAGTCTGCAGGAGAAAGCAGACGAGCCAGGAAAATACCGAAAAGCAGGTTCAGCAACTGCTGAACGCCGTTGCTGAACCCGCCCCAAAATAATCCTTTTGCTGTTTTATCTTTTAGTGATTGCTGTTCATTCATGCCTTACTTCACTTCACTACCCGGCTTCACTTCACGCAACAACGAAGTCACGGCCAGCGAACCGTCGTAGTTTTCGGCAGAAAGAATCATACCCTCACTCACCAGTCCGTTTTTAAACTGACGGGGAGCAAAGTTGGCAATAAAGAGCACCTGCTTGCCCACCAGTTCTTCCGGCTTGTAATGCTGAGCGATACCGCTCACAATCGTGCGGTTCTCCAGTCCGTCGGCAATCTTGAACTTCAGCAGTTTCTTCATCTTGGGCACTGCCTCACATTCGAGCACCGTACCCACACGGATATCCAGCTTTTCGAAATCTTCAAACGAAACAAGCGGTTTCACCGGATTAGCCTTGTAGTTGGCTGCTTCATTGGCCTTCTTGATATCAGCCAGACGGTCTGTCTGAGCCTGGATAGCCTCATCCTCAATCTTCTGGAAGAGCAGTTCAGGTTCGCCCAACTGATGTCCAGCAGCCAGCAGATCGGTATGACCCAGTTCGCTCCATTCAAATGTTTCCATATTCAGCATCTTACGCAACTTCTCGCTGCTGAACGGCAAGAACGGTTCGAAAGCAATCGCCAGGTTGGCCACCAGTTGCAGAGAGATATGCAGAATCGTAGCCACACGGTCCATATCCGTCTTTGCCAGTTTCCACGGTTCCGTGTCGGCCAGATACTTGTTTCCGATGCGGGCCAGATTCATGGCTTCCTTCTGAGCATCGCGGAACTTGAACACATCGAGCAGCTTTTCCACTTCCGACTTCACATCGGCAAACTCCTTCAGTGTTTCCTTATCATAATCGGTCAGTTCGCCGCAAGCCGGCACCACCCCGTTGAAATACTTCTTCGTCAGCTGCAGCGCACGGTTCACGAAGTTACCGTAGACAGCCACCAGCTCATTGTTGTTGCGGGCCTGGAAATCCTTCCACGTAAAGTCATTGTCCTTCGTTTCAGGTGCATTGGCCGTAAGCACATAGCGGAGCACATCCTGTTTGCCGGGGAAATCGGCCAGGTATTCGTGCAGCCACACCGCCCAGTTGCGTGAAGTCGAAATCTTGTCGCCTTCCAGATTCAGAAACTCATTACTCGGCACATTGTCCGGCAAGATATAGCTTCCTTCCGCCTTCAGCATCGCCGGGAACACGATACAGTGGAACACAATGTTGTCCTTTCCGATAAAGTGAATCAGCCGAGTTTCAGGATCCTTCCACCACGTTTCCCAGCTGCCCTTTTCGGGATGAGCATCACACAGTTCCTTCGTGTTGGAAATGTAGCCGATAGGCGCATCAAACCACACATACAACACCTTGCCTTCAGCACCCTCTACCGGCACCGGAATACCCCAGTCCAAGTCACGGCTCACGGCACGCGGCTGCAATCCCATGTCGAGCCAGCTCTTGCACTGACCATACACATTGGGGCGCCATTCCTTATGACCTTCCAGAATCCACTCACGCAACCAAGCTTCATGCTTGTCGAGCGGCAGATACCAGTGCTTGGTTTCCTTCATCACCGGCTGGCTGCCGCTGATGGCACTCTTCGGATTGATAAGGTCGGTAGGTGAAAGAGACGTACCACACTTTTCACACTGGTCGCCATACGCACCTTCAGCGTGGCAATGCGGACATTCACCGGTAATATAGCGGTCGGCAAGGAACGTCTTAGCCTCTTCGTCGTAATACTGTTCGGAAGTCTTTTCAATAAATTCCCCTTTATCATACAACTTACGGAAGAAATCCGATGCCAGCTGATGATGAGTAGGCGAAGAAGTACGGCTATACACGTCGAACGAGATACCGAATTCCTTGAACGAATCCTTAATCAGCGTATGATAGCGGTCCACTACATCCTGCGGAGTAATCCCCTCCTTCTTGGCGCGGATAGTGATGGGCACCCCGTGCTCGTCCGAACCGCCAACAAACAATACATCTTCTTTCTTCAGACGCAGATAACGCACATAGATATCTGCAGGTACGTATACACCGGCCAGGTGACCGATATGTACGGGTCCGTTCGCATACGGCAAAGCCGATGTGACGGTGGTTCTTTTGAATTTCTTTTCCATCGTATATTTCGAGCGTTTTATTATTATCCAAATTTCACGTGTGCAAAGATAGTGTTTTTTCATTGGGTTCTTACCCAACACCCCCATTTACTTCTTCAGAAAAGGCTGCACCATCTCCTTCCAGAGCAGATAACCGTTTCCCTTCAGATGCAATCCGTCGTTGGTATATTCCGGTTTCATTTTTCCCTCTGCGTCAGCAAAATGGCTGAACAGGTCGATGTAGGTCACCTTCTCCTCCTGTGCCAGACGGCGCACCCTCCGGTTAATTTCGGGCACCAGCTGCCAGCGCGAAGTGTGACCATCAAACTTACCATATTGCGGTGTGACAGGCAGCACACTCTGCACCAGCACCTCCGTAGCTGGCGATTCCTGCCGGATACGCTGCACGATGCGCCGGATTCCCGCTGCTATGCTGTCGGCCGATTCACCCCGCGGCACGTTGTTGATGCCGATAAGCAGAAAAATCTGCGCCGGTGTTCCCTTCAACAGCGCATCCAAGCGGTCGTACACTCCCTGAGTGGTGTCCCCGCTGATGCCGCGGTTCTTCACATTCGGGTTCTGAAACAGTTCACACCACTCTCCCCCGTCGGTGATGCTGTTGCCCACAAACAAGATATCGTCCGAGTCGACCGGGAGCACCTCAAACAGCGAAGCCCGCTGATAATAATAAGTAGAATATTTACCTTCCTTCTGTGCAAACGCACCGATGCCCACCCACAGGCAAAGCATCATACAAACTAACTTTTTCATATCTTTCTATTTTGTAATTGACTTTTCTGTAATTGACTTTTCACCTCTGCTCACCTCGGCACCACCTCAAAAGGCACCCTCACCGACACTCCCTGCTTCATCAGATGCAGCAAGTTGGGATACATGCGCCGGCAGAACGATTTCCATCCCCGGTGAGCCATCTGCGTCCACCCGGCCTCAGCCAGCGCCAAGCCGCGCGGATACGTCATATACGTCACCCGATTGATATCCTGCATGGCTTCGGCCCACAGCGTACCCATCACACCCACGATATGACGTTGCTCTGCCTCCGGCAATCCGTAGCCCGGATCAAACTCATACGCCTTCTCCAGCGTCGTAATCGGCATCCCCCAGTTGTTGAACTCCGGCAGATCGCCCTTCAGCTGCGGATAATCCAGATAAGCATATTCACCCGGTGCCATCAGCAGGTCATGACCATGGGCAGCAGTCAGTTCGATGCACTTGGGAGTGAGCCCCATGCGCCAAGTGACCAGCGTCACATCCTTCGGATAATCAAACAGATATTCATTTGCCGGCATATAGATATTGTCCAGTTCGCACCATAAGGTGGCCTGCTTGCCATACTTACGGACAGAAGTCAATATGCGGCGGAAAAACTCATTCATCAGCTGGCGGTCTTCCCGGTAGCCTAATTTCTTCTTCAGCTCCTGGCAACGGGGACACAAACTCCAGTTCTTTTCGATAATCGACTCATCGCCTCCCAGATGAATGTGCTGCGAAGGAAACAACGCCGCCACCTCACGGATGATATCATCATAGAGTGCATACACCTGCTCGTTGGCCGCACAGAGCATATAACGGTAAGGCAGCCCGCTCTCGTGTTTTTCCTTTTGCCAATGAGCACACTTCAGTTCGGGAAATACCCCCACGATGGCCGTGGTATGTCCCGGCACATCCAGTTCGGGCACCACCTCCACGTTGCGCTGGGCAGCATAGGCAATAATCTCCTTCAGCTGCTGCTGCGTATAAAATCCGTTTTCCGATCCTTTGGCCTTCGGATTGCAGAAACCGCCCAGACGCGTCAGCTCGGGATGCGATTCGATTTCCACCCGCCAGCCCTGATCGTCGGTGAGATGCAACTGCAACACATTATATTTATAGCGCGCCATCTGCTCAATGAAAAATTTCACATCTTCCACCGGATAAAAATGACGGGCAGGGTCGAGCATGAGTGCCCGCCGAGGAAAGCGGGGAGCATCATCCACCCGGAGCGCAGCTACCTCCCCTTTTTCGGTGCGGCACACATCTCCCAGCAGAATCTGTTCCAGCGTTTTCACCCCGTAATACAAACCCGCTTTTGTGCTGGCCTTGATACTCAATTTTTTCTTCGTTACCTCCAAAATATAATGCTCTTTGCCTTCCACCGAAGCATCCAGCACCAGCTCCACCACCGAAGCAGGATGTTTCCGGCCTTGGGCCACGGGAACGTCCCGCTGCATCTGTTCGTTCAGCAGCCGCTGCAATTCCTTCACACAAAATTCATCTGCCGGCAGCTGGGTGACAATAGCCGTCTCCGCCGTCAACCGGAAAGGAGCTTTCTCTGCCCAAACTTCCACTTCATTGGGCATGGGAAGCAAAGCCGACAACGGACTGCAGTTCTGTGCATTTATCGGTAAGATAAGTGATAGGGAAAAAATAAAAAACACAAGTAAAAAATGAGACGATACATTCATTCTACCATTCATAGTAATAGATTAATTAATAAATAAACAATTTATATAAACGCATAAGTATTATACTTGCAAAATTCGGGAAATAGCTACAACCATGCAAGCTAAAAATACAAAATTCATGTTTTTTCACCACAATACCCAATTTAGCTACACAAAGTGCCACTTTAGCATCCGTAAACCTATAGGTTTTGAGATGAAAACCTATAGGTTTACGAAGCAAAAAGCATAGCTTTAGCAAGGGTAAAGCTATGCTTTTGAAAACAAGTATGTTAAGATAAAATTCACTTGTATTCTATTATTCTGCTACTGAAAAAGTTGACACTTCTCCCTACTTGATACGAAACAACTTGACGCTTCTATTCAGTTCGAACGAAATCAGTCCACCTACAAGTGAAACCGTTCACAAATTCCTCTCCACAATCGGCAAGATGAAGGGTGAAACATGTCTATCAAAGGCGATAACTTATAGTTTTTCGACTTGTGCCTTGTTTCACATTCATCACAGCGCACTGATTATCAGCTATGTTACGATGAACCCTTCACTGAGCATGCCACAAAAGTAGATAGAATTGCCCTATATCATCCGGCAAGGAGCGAAGCAAGCCGCACTGACCTACAACGCACAGCACGCTCTACACACTATTATCTGTCTGGCAACTACGAAATGGAGAAAACGCTTGCCGATACGAAAGATATATTGTATCTTGGCAGCAGTTACTACGAGGCTCCGGCGGTATATGTAAAAGAAAGTCAGAAAACCGATATGTCTTTTAATTAATTATGAAAGCATTTTTTGATTATATTTTCTATAGCTATTATCGTTTTTTTAAATGGCAAGAACATTTTTGGAATAAAAAAGGAAGCCCTGTACTCCGTAAGAATGATTTATTCGATTCTTTATGGTTGTTGTCAATACTACAAGGGTTTAATATAACAGCTATTATAATCTTCAGTGTTATTGGTATTGGATATAGCCACTATCTGAAAGAATTTCACTATATCTATGCATTCACTATTATCACAATGTATATATTTAACCGACGACACTATCAGTACAAAATGAATTATAAGAAAGTAATACAAATATACGAAAAGAAAAATATTTGTATAAGATGGAGTATTCTATATTCTATTTTATCATTGTTGATTGGTATCCTATCTTTCTGCAGTATCCCAGAAGAAGTCTTCAAATAAATAAACAAATTCTATCTATAATCCTATTTTTAAGAAGAGACCGGCTTATTAAAGCCGGTCTCTTCTTTTTTATACAAAACAATCAATCATCCGGCAAGGAGCGAAGCAAGCCGCACTGACCTACAACGCACAGCACGACCCGATACGGATGCAGTATGTGAAGAAACGATTCTAATTCAATGAATTAAAAATGAAATCTCAACCCCACATTGCCATGAATTCGGAAAATACCGGTAGCATCATCCTTATCAAACATCACGTCAAAGCCCAAATCGTCATACGACAGGAAGCCGGTGACAGTTCCGATATTCATCACAATCCCTGCATATTCGGAAAGATGATATTCTGCTCCTAACAGGAAATTGACTCCCGGACCCGACAAAGAGCCTTTGTACTTATTATTGATGACTTCCCGATAATTAAAGTAGCCTACTCCCAACTTTTCTTCCAGCGACCACTCGCGGAAACGTTGCTTTAGGATCAACTGGGGAGCTACATAGCTCAACAGTATTTTGCTACTGTTTCCCTGAAATGCGTAAGTAGAGTGGTAACCCGAATAAAGCAGTCCGACTCCAAAACCATTTCTGGCCACCCAATCGTATCCCATCAGCCAATCGATTCCACTTTTAGGATGTCCTGTAAACTCAGAAGGCACATAGAACTTACTGGCAATGAAAGAATAACCCACCTGAACATAAACCGAGTGATGCTTGAACGGAGTAGTGTCCTTACAGCCACAATTCTCCTCAACCGAAGGCATAGATGGTCTGCTTGCTGCAAAAGTTGCATCCGATTGAGGATGTTTCAAGAAAAGCATGTTGCCGGATATCTGATGACAGCTGCTCCACATAGAGGGGCGACGATGCTGAGTCAAAGCCAAGGCATTTCCACCATTTTCAGCTGTCTTCTTTTTAGCCAAATCGATGACCTGGTCGTAGCTGCAACGAGTAGACAGACCAGCATCAACCACTTTGATTTTACCAATCAGTTCAGCCGCCTGCGGAACAGAATCATTCACTCCATAAACACGTACTTGGGTAGCTGAGGTAGCCGGATGATGACTGTTGCTTATCGTAGTAATCACCTTGGGAGCACAACCTGTAAATAGCGATAACAGACAAGTTGCATAGAAGAAAAAAATCTTTTTCATACGTATGATTTATAGTTAAACAGTCCCTTTACGGGAAACTTTAGTTTTGAGTGCAAAAATAAGAATAAATCGCAATATCTGCAAGGATAGTTAAAAACAAGCTGAACGATTTCGCCTTTCCGTTTTTTCTTTATTTTTGTTGCACAAACCCTATTACATCGAATTATGAACAGAAAAGCAAAAGGCTACAACCATGCAATAATAGTCTTTTTTCTCTCCTTTTTATTCGTGAGTTGCGTGGAAAAAAACGGGTATTATTCGGAAGGAGAAGAGGTGACCATTTCACTTATCTGCGACATCAACTGGCTGAACGAAGCACACCAATGGGACAACGGAGAGACCACACAGTCGGTGTGGGACTTCGAACGGGACGGCACCTACACACGGACCGATTTTACAACTGCCCCTGACGGAACAGAACATCATTCGCAACTGAAAGGGCGATGGGCTTTCACCAATCCTTCACAGGCTACTCTGCTCATCGGACACGAGCATTATTGGGACATAGAGAAACTCAACAAACAACTGTTTGCTTTCTACGACCGCATGGGCGAACTGGGTGATCTTTCCATGACACGGGAGTATGTGGAGCTGAAACCCCGCCGTCAGGCCAGCAACTGATACATACCTCCTGCCAATACACGCACCATGCCTTTCATCTCCAGTTCGAAGAGCAGGGCACTCATCTTTTGTACGGGGATATTCGTTTCTACTACCAGTGCATTGAGCTGCAGGTTGCCTTGCTTTTCCAACAAGCCTACCACCAGCTGCTCTTCTTCAGACAGGTCGGGAAACAGATTGCGCTGCACCGGCTGTTTCTGCGATGCAGCCGTAGAGACATTCCAGCCCAAAGTCTGCACAAGGTCCTCGGCCGAAAGCAACAGGGAAGCCCGGTTGTCGCGTATCAGCCGGTTGCATCCTTTGGAATACTCATCACCCACCCTACCGGGAAAAGCAAAACAGTCGCGATGATAGCTCTCTGCCAGTTCGGCGGTAATCAGTGAACCTCCCTTTTCGGCCGATTCTACGACCAGTGTGGCATCGGCCATACCGGCCACAATGCGGTTGCGGCTGACAAAGTTATATCGGTCGGGATTGGTGCCGGACATGAATTCGGTGAGCAGTCCGCCTTTTTCGAGCATATCTACGGCTGTCTTCCGGTGTACCTGCGGATAAATGCGATCGAGCCCGTGAGCCAACACCCCTACCGTGGCCAGTCCGTTGGCCAGCGACTCCCGATGGGCATGAATGTCGATGCCATAGGCCAAGCCGCTCACCACCAGCACATCGGGACAAAGAGCTGCCAAATCACGCAGGAAGGTGGCACAAAGCTGCGTGCCGTAGGCTGTGGCATGACGGGTGCCCACCATGTTGATGATGCGTAAAGCATTGAGGTCGGCATTCCCCTTGAAGAAAAGCACCACGGGGGCATCTTCGCATTCCCGCAGACGGGAGGGGTAAGCCTCATCAAAAAACGTGTAGCAACCGATGCGGTTCTTGCACACAAACTCATACTCCGCACGGGCGCGGGCTATCACCTCGGGACAGTCTAACGCTTCAATGATGCGCTCACTTACCTCCGGCAGACGCTGAGGAAGTTCCTTGCGATAGCGGAACACATCGACAGCACAGCCCATTCCTTCAATCAGCCGCTTGGCCCCAATGTGCCCCACACCGGGCACTTGGGTCAGTGCAATGCTGAAAATCTGCTCTTCCTCCGACGGTTTCATTGCAAGTAGGGAGCAAAGACATGGTCAAACAGTTCGCTGTCGCTCAACCGTCCGTTGACCACACATACGGTTTCAACCGTGGATTTCACCACCACTTTCTGGTCGCTCTTGCGGAATATATCCTGATAGAACACATACTTGATGCCTTCTTTCTTCAGATAGAGCTTCGACACAAACACATCGCCGCTCTTGAGCGGAGTCTTGAAAGCCATGCTGATACGAGCCACTACGGGATCTACTCCCTGCTCATGGAGCGCTGCGAAACTGACTCCCACCGAAGTGAGGAATTCGTGACGCGTATGCTCCAGATAGTGCTGATAATTGGCATTGTTCACAATGCCTTGAAGGTCGCATTCATAGTCGCGCACCTTCATCTCCAGTTCATAAATGTAGTTCATCTGACTGAGATTTTATCCTCTTGTCTTTTCGATATCAATTCCCTTAAACTTCTTCAGTTCTTCGGTAGACACCAGTTTGTACAGTTTGTCATTCGGACGGATTTTAACCGACTTCATGGAGAAGTGTTCACCTTTCTTCACGGTTTGCACAGGCTTCAAATCCACCCGTGCCTCTTCCAGTGTCATAAATTCGGCACCCGTCGTAGGACCGGTGATGAGCAGTTTGTCGCCCACATTCAGTTCGGCGGCTTCTACCAGAAACTCTGACACACCGATGTTGGAGAAATACTTCACACCCTTGCCCACATAAATCTTGCGTTCAGTAGCAGCCGAACCATAGTTGTGTGTCCACTCTCCGAGACGCTGTCCCAAGTAATAGCCGTTCCAGAAGCCGCGGTTGAACACCGTCTTCAAGCGTTCGTCCCACGCGGCCACTTTCTCGTCGGTAAAACTTCCGTCCAAATAGGCCTTCACAGCCTCTTTGTAACATTCCACCACCGTACACACGTACTCGGGTCCACGGGCACGCCCCTCAATCTTGAACACCCGCACCCCTGCATCCATCATCTTGTTCATGAAGTGAATGGTCTTCAAGTCCTTGGGCGACATGATATATTCGTTGTCGATATCAAGTTCCACTTCGGTGTCTTTATCGCGCACCGTGTACGACCGGCGGCACACCTGCATGCAAGCACCGCGGTTGGCCGAATGGTTCATCTCATGCAACGAGAGGTAGCACTTGCCCGACACAGCCATGCACAGGGCTCCGTGGCAGAACATCTCGATACGGAGCTGTTCACCGCTCGGACCGCAGATATGCTCTTCCTGAATCTGGCGGTAGATTTCGGCCACCTGCTCCAAGTTCAACTCACGGGCCAGCACCACCACGTCGGCAAACTGGGCATAGAATTTCAGTGCCTCGGCATTGGAGATATTGAGCTGCGTAGAGAGGTGCACCTCCTGACCAATCTGACGGGCATAGTTCATCACAGCCACATCGGCAGCAATCACAGCCGAAATGCCGGCTTCCTTGGCCGCATCTACAATGGTGCGCATCAGCGGTATGTCTTTATCATAAATGATTGTGTTCACCGTGAGATAGCTCTTCATGCCGTGCTCATCACACGTGCGGGCAATTTCACGCAAATCATCGATGGTAAACGTATTGGCCGAACGGGCACGCATATTGAGGTTTTCTATACCGAAATAGATAGAGTCGGCACCTGCCTGAATGGCTGCAGCAAGCGATTCGCGCGAACCTACAGGAGCCATGATTTCAAAATCCTTCAAACTAAGACTCATAGGAAATATATATGCTATTTGTATCAATTATACTTTCATTTGCATCAGTTAAACAAATGAATGCGTACAAAGGTAGGCTTTTTTCCGTATTTTTGCAGCGAAAACAAGAAGTAACTTCAGAAGCTGTCTGCATTTTGTGCGGAAAGGTTTGATTCAGCTTCCCAATGATAAACAAAAAAACAGAAAATTCACCCTATGAAAATTGGTTCGATAGACTTGGGCAACCAGCCCATCCTGCTCGCTCCCATGGAAGACGTTACCGACCCGGCTTTTCGCCTGATGTGCAAAAAGTTCGGAGCCGACATGGTATATACTGAATTTGTATCGGCCGACGCCTTGATTCGGGCGGTCAGCAAAACAGCTCAAAAGTTGAATATCAGCGATGAAGAACGGCCAGTGGCCATCCAGATTTACGGAAGGGACACACAAACCATGGTGGAAGCAGCCAAGATTGTGGAACAGGCTCAGCCGGATATACTGGACATTAACTTTGGCTGTCCGGTGAAAAGGGTAGCCGGCAAAGGAGCCGGAGCCGGCATGCTGCAGAATATCCCTCTGATGCTCGAAATCACACGGGCTGTGGTAGATGCGGTAAAGATACCTGTCACAGTGAAAACCCGATTGGGATGGGATGCCAACAGCAAGGTCATCGTGGACCTCGCCGAACAGCTGCAGGACTGCGGCATCGCAGCGCTCACGATTCACGGACGTACCCGGGCACAGATGTATACCGGAGAAGCGGACTGGACACTGATAGGGGAAGTGAAAAACAACCCGAGGATGCATATCCCCATTATCGGGAACGGTGATGTCACTTCGCCTCAACGCTGCAAGGAGTGCTTCGACCGCTATGGAGTGGATGGCGTGATGATTGGACGTGCCAGCTTCGGACGCCCGTGGATTTTCAAGGAGGTGAAACATTATCTGCAAACGGGAGAAGAACTGCCTTCCCTGAGTTTTGAGTGGTGTATGGATGTACTCCGCCAGGAAGTAATCGACAGTGTGAACCTGCTGGATGAACGCCGGGGTATCCTGCACGTGCGCCGCCATTTGGCTGCCAGTCCCATTTTTAAAGGAATCCCCAACTTCCGCAATACGCGCATTGCCATGCTGCGTGCAGAAACGCAGGAGGAACTGTTCCGCATTTTCGATGAAATTCATGCCCGCTATCCGTTTCAGCCGGAAGCGGAATGATGATAAAAAAGAGTTGTACATTCCTCTTTTTAGAAAAGCTCCCCCTGTGACAGCGATCTGTGACAGGGGGAGCTTCTTTATCGGCATGATGGCATTACCCTTGTAATGCCAAGGCGCTCATTGGTTTATCTTTCCTTCAATTAATAATCAACAGACCACGGTCATTGTCTGCCAGGTTACTGTACTCTTTGGCACACAAATCTACATACGCTGCATCATCACAGGTCTGTCGAGCCTCAATCAGCGTAAACATCGGCTGCAGTTGATACGTCTTGTCCAGTCCCAAAGAACTGTAAATATATATGTCATATAACAGCCCAACGAAATAAGCAACAACGACATCCCTTTATCCTAAAAGGGAAAATAAAATGTAAGAATTAATCCTTTGAAGCGGCAAACAGAGGTACGGCAAACCACTTCTTGAAAATACAGGTCACCAAGACATAAATCAAGGGAGCCGAGAAGAAGCCTACAATGGCATCAATCAGATAGTGGGCCTGTATGTAAACGGTAGCACCGCAAAGCAGCACATAAAAGGGCATCAGACAGAAGAACAGTGTTTTTCCTCCGCCACGCCAGGCCATAATCATCAGAATGGTGGATATACCGACATGCGAACTGGGGAAGGCGGCTGTGGGACGTTCGCCCACCTGCTGAGACCCTTCAACCAAATTATAGAAGAACCCGTGCTGATAGCCTGGACCGGGAAGCAATTCCTGATGATAGTTGAAATAATCACCAATGGAAGGAAACACACCCTGAGATACATGGTCCATCCCGATGGCCGGAAAATAAAACTGAGGACCTGCCACAGGGACGAATATATAAATCAGATAGTAGACAAAGAAACAAGTGACCAGCACAAACGACATCTTTTCAAAGAGTTCGAAACGCCGGAAAAAATAATACAACACGACAATCAGCATCATCGGATAGTAGAAAAAATACCCCATATTAAAGGCTTCACTGACTATCAGATGCGGAAAAGCATTCGAGAACCAGATAGATGGTTGTCCTTGAAAAAGGAACTGCTCAATCGTGGCAAAGATATGGTCGAGATTGGGGAAAAACCGGTTGAACTCAAAGGTATCGGGATACCAGTAGGACAACAGGCTCATCTGCAGAATGACCCGCACAAAAGCCGAAAAACGACAAGGAGCCAGCCGATAAAGATACATCAGCAGAAACGTCATGGCTGCAATCATGGCTCTATCCAGCAGCATGTGCCACGGATGATCCATCCGTTGGAATAGGAACAGAATCAAAATAGTAGTGAGAAGATTGTAAATCAAGGTAATCTTCTCTATCGCAAACAGCCCTTTCCGGGTTTCCACACGTTTAAATAAATCTAAAGCCATCCTTCTTTTTTGTACCAGGCAATCGTTTCACGAACTCCTTTCTCCAAGTCATATTGAGGTGTATATCCCAATTCCTTCACGGTAGGGACAACGTCACATTGCCAGTTGCGTTGTTTCATAATCTTATACTTGTCCGAATTCAGCGTACTGCTCTTTCCCGAGCGGGCAGCCATGAATTCAGCGAGCAAAGATATAACTTTTAGCACAATTAACGGACATTTCACATGAAGAACAAACGGATTGCCCAGTTCTTTTTGAATGAAATCGGAAAAAGCACGGCTGTTGTACACGTTTCCGTCGGACAGGAAGTAGGCTTTTCGCACTACTTTCTTCTCTATACCCAGGAAGATGGCCTGTACGATGTCTTTCACGTAAACGAAAGTCAGGTCCTGACGTTTGTATCCTACCGAAAAATCCATGTGCTGGCGAATGGACTTAGCCATAAGAAAGTAATCCAGTTCGCGAGGACCGTATACCCCCGTGGGCCGATAAATGACATAAGGGAAATCCGGCAGACGCTGAAGATATTGTTCAGCCTTCAGCTTGCTGATGCCATACGCTGTATTAGGCATCGGAGTATCTGTTGCCTGAATCGGTGTATAGTCCTGTTCACGCACCGGACCGAACACGCTGAGCGTACTGATATGGATAAACTGCCGAGGAACCATATCCAGTTCGCGCAAGGTGTCTACAAACTGTTTGGTTTGCCGGTAATTCACCTCCTCAAACATACGCTTGTCGGCACATTTGGTCACACCGGCACAATGAACAATGTAATCGAAGCGTCCTGCCGCTTCCTTATGGGCTGCCAGTTGGGAGCGAAGCACATCGGAATGGGCAAAATCCAATTCCAGGAATTGAATACCCTCCCCCTTCAGGTATTTCCGGCTGCTGGAGGCACGTACGCCTGCCCACACACGGTATTGCCTGTTCAACGCTTCCTCTACAATAAAACTGCCTATAAATCCGCTGGCTCCGGTGACTAATATACTTTCCATAACGATACTTATTTCGATACAACCTGCAGCAAAGCACCTATATCTTTGCCGCAAAGAATGCAAAAATAGCGATAAATCGCCATATACTAACCAATAATGAAAGAAAATGAAACATCCTGCTTGAGAAAAAGCCTGTCTAAAAACAAACCGAATGTAAAATAGACGAGAGAAAGGAACAAAGTATCCAAATAATTTGTTTACTTTGTATCTACAAATATCGCTTGAACTGCATCCATCGACAGACAGGCGAACTATCTATTTAAATCAATTACATTATGGCGAAAAAGAAAGAAAAGAAAGAAAAGAAGGCTGGCAAACGAATGAATAAGAAACAATTGGCCACGCTGCTAATCAACTTTTTCCAGGCCAGACAGGGAGAAACACTCAGCATGAAGCACATTTTTGCTGAGCTGCGACTCACCACTCATCCACAGAAAATGCTTTGTGTAGACATCCTTCATGAAATGTTGGACGATGATTATATCTCTGAAGTGGAAAAAGGAAAATTCCGCCTCAATCTTCATGGTACGGAAATGACCGGTACCTTCCAACGGAAAAGCAACGGGAAAAACTCGTTCATCCCCGACGACGGTAGCGATCCGATTTTCATTGCCGAACGCAACTCGGCTCATGCCATGAACAACGACAAAGTGCGCATCATGTTTTATGCCAAACGCAAGAAACACGAAGCCGAAGGGGAGGTGATCGAAATTCTGGAGCGAGCCAACGACACGTTTGTGGGCACACTGGAAGTCACTAAATCGTATGCATTCCTGGTGACCGAGAACCGTACACTGGCCAACGATATCTTCATTCCGAAAGACAAGCTGAAGGGAGGACAGAACGGTGACAAGGCCGTAGTGAAAGTCATCGAATGGCCGGAAAAAGCGAAAAACCCCATCGGACAAGTGATTGATGTGCTGGGAAAAGCCGGCGACAACACAACGGAGATGCATGCCATCCTTGCAGAATTCGGTTTGCCGTATGTTTATCCCAAGGCCGTGGAACAGGCAGCCGACCGTATTCCGGCGGCGATTACACCCGAGGACATTGCCCAACGGGAGGATTTCCGCAAGGTAACAACCTTCACCATCGACCCGAAAGATGCCAAAGACTTTGACGACGCACTGTCTATCCGCCCGCTTGAAGAAGGACTGTGGGAAGTAGGTGTACATATTGCCGACGTGACACATTATGTAAAGGAAGGCAGCATCATCGACAAGGAAGCCGAGAAACGGGCCACTTCGGTCTATCTCGTCGACCGCACCATCCCGATGCTGCCCGAACGTCTGTGCAACTTCCTCTGCTCCCTCCGTCCCAACGAAGAGAAACTGGCTTTTTCTGTGATTTTTCATATCACGGAAAAAGGCGAAGTGCGTGATTCGCGCGTGGTGCACACCATCATCGAGTCCGACCGCCGCTTCACGTACGAAGAGGCACAGCAAATCATCGAAACCAAGGAAGGCGACTACAAAGAGGAAGTGCTGATGCTCGACACCATTGCCAAGGCATTGCGTGAAAAACGGTTTGCTGCCGGAGCCATCAACTTCGACCGCTATGAAGTGAAATTTGAAATCGACGAAAAAGGCAAACCCATCAGTGTCTATTTCAAAGAATCGAAAGATGCCAACAAGCTGGTAGAGGAATTTATGCTGCTGGCCAACCGCACAGTGGCCGAAAAGATAGGACGCGTGCCTAAAAACAAGAAAGCCAAAGTGCTGCCTTACCGTATCCACGACTTGCCCGACCCGGAGAAGCTGGAAAACTTATCGCATTTCATTGCCCGATTTGGCTATAAAGTGCGCACCAGCGGATCGAAGACCGACATTTCGAAATCCATCAACCACTTGCTGGACGATATTCACGGAAAGAAAGAAGAAAACCTCATCGAAACGGTTTCCATCCGTGCCATGCAGAAGGCGCGCTATTCTACCCACAACATCGGCCACTATGGACTGGCATTCGACTATTATACCCATTTCACCTCGCCTATCCGCCGTTTCCCGGACATGATGGTGCACCGGCTGGTGACGAAATACCTCGACGGAGGACGCAGTGTGTCGGAAAAGAAATACGAGGACCTCTGCGACCACAGCTCGGCCATGGAGCAGATTGCAGCCAACGCCGAACGGGCTTCCATCAAGTACAAGCAGGTGGAATTTATGAGCGAACGCATGGGACAGACTTACGACGGTGTCATCTCCGGTGTGACGGAATGGGGACTCTACGTGGAACTGAACGAAAACAAGTGTGAAGGCATGGTGCCCATTCGCGACCTGGACGATGATTATTACGAATTCGACGAGAAGAATTACTGCCTGCGCGGACGACGCAAGAATAAAATCTACAGTTTGGGAGATCCGGTCACCATCCGGGTGGCACGAGCCAACTTGGAAAAGAAACAGCTCGATTTCGAACTGATGGCCAAATAATCACTTATCCACTTCGGCAAACCGACATACTCTGTCGGTCTGCCGGAATCATTAAATTTTCAAGCACTGATGAAAACATTTTTAATTGAAGACAAAGAAAAAATAGAAGCCATTATCCGTCAATGTGACACTTGTTTTGTGGGAATGATCGATCTGGACGGAAACCCTTACGTGATTCCCATGAACTTTGCCTATGCCGACGGGGTGGTTTATCTACATTCCGGTCCGGAAGGGGGCAAACTGAAGATGCTGGAACGAAACAACCAGGTGTGTATCACTTTCAGTACAGGCCACGAACTGGTGTATCAAAGTGAGAAGATAGCCTGCAGTTACAGCATGCGCTCTGAAAGTGCCATCTGCCGCGGCAAAGTGACGTTTATTGACGATTTGGAAGAAAAACGGCGCATCCTCGACCTCATCATGCACCATTACACCGACAACGAGTTCACCTATTCCGAACCGGCTCTGCGCAACGTCAAAGTGTGGCAGGTTCCGGTGGAACAGCTGTCGGGCAAATACTTTGGACGGAGAGGTTACGAAAAACCATAAAAAATGCTTATCTTTGCAAGCTAAATTAAACAACTTGATTACAATATAATTAAAGAATAAATAGACTAATATGGCATTGCAATGTGGTATTGTGGGACTGCCCAACGTGGGTAAGTCAACGCTGTTCAACTGTTTGTCGAACGCAAAGGCTCAAGCAGCCAACTTTCCTTTCTGTACAATCGAACCCAACGTAGGCGTTATCACGGTTCCCGATGAACGTCTGAACAAACTGGCCGAACTGGTTCACCCCAACCGGATTGTCCCCACTACGGTGGAAATCGTTGATATCGCCGGACTGGTGAAGGGTGCCAGCAAAGGAGAAGGTCTGGGTAATAAGTTCCTGGCCAACATCCGCGAGACGGATGCCATCATTCACGTACTCCGCTGCTTTGACGATGAGAACGTGACACACGTAGACGGAAGTGTCAACCCGGTGCGCGACAAGGAAATCATTGATTATGAGTTGCAGCTGAAAGACTTGGAAACCATCGAAAGCCGCATCCAGAAGGTGCAGAAACAGGCACAGACCGGAGGCGACAAGGTGGCCAAACAAACCTATGACGTACTGGTGCAGTATAAAGAAGCTTTGGAACAAGGCAAATCGGCCCGTACTGTGGTGTTCGAAACTAAAGACGAACAGAAGATTGCCCGCGAACTGTTCCTGCTGACTAGCAAGCCGGTGATGTATGTGTGCAACGTGGATGAAGCCAGCGCCGTAAACGGCAACAAATATGTGGACATGGTGCGCGAGGCAGTAAAAGACGAGAATGCCGAAATCCTGATTGTGGCTGCCAAAACAGAAGCAGACATTGCCGAACTGGAAACGTATGAAGACCGCCAGATGTTCCTGGCAGAAGTGGGGCTGGAAGAATCGGGAGTAGCCCGTCTCATCAAATCGGCCTACAAACTGCTGAATCTGGAAACTTACTTCACTGCCGGAGAGGTTGAAGTAAGAGCCTGGACGTATCACAAAGGCTGGAAAGCACCGCAGTGTGCCGGTGTCATCCACACCGACTTTGAGAAAGGATTTATCCGTGCCGAAGTCATCAAATACGAAGACTTTATCCAATATGGTTCCGAATCAGCAGTAAAGGAAGCCGGTAAAATGGGTATTGAAGGAAAAGAATATGTGGTGCAAGACGGTGACATCATGCACTTCCGATTCAACGTATAATACGGAAACTGATAAAACATACAGAAAATGAATACCCTGCTGTTATCCATCCATTGGAATCCGAATCCCGAACTGTTCAACCTGTTCGGGATTTCCATCCGTTATTACGGACTTCTTTGGGCCGTCGGCATTTTCCTTGCCTATATGGTGGTTCACTATCAGTATCGGGACAAAAAAATAAAAGAAGAGCTGTTTGAACCGCTCTTCTTTTACTGTTTCTTCGGCATACTGATCGGTGCCCGACTGGGACACTGCCTGTTCTACGACCCGGACTACTACCTGTCTCATTTCTGGGAAATGATTCTGCCTATCCGCTTCCTGCCCGACGGCAACTGGAAGTTTACGGGATACGAGGGACTGGCCAGCCATGGAGGTACCTTGGGATTGATTATCGCCTTGTGGCTCTATTGCCGAAAAACAAAGCTGCACTACATGGATGTGCTCGACATGATTGCCGTAGCTACCCCTATCACTGCTTTCTTTATCCGGATGGCCAACCTCATGAACTCTGAAATCATCGGCAAACCGACGGATGTGCCCTGGGCTTTTGTCTTTGAGCGGGTAGATATGCTTCCCCGCCATCCGGGACAGCTGTATGAGGCACTGGCTTATCTGCTGTTGTTCTTTATCATGCTTTTCTTGTATAAGAAATACAACAAAACCTTGCACCGCGGTTTCTTCTTCGGACTCTGCCTGACCTACATCTTTACTTTCCGCTTCTTCATCGAGTTTGTGAAAGAAAACCAGGAAGCCTTTGAAGACCAGATGATGTTCAACATGGGACAATGGCTCAGCGTGCCCTTCATCCTTATCGGTGCCTACTTTATGTTCTTCTATCACCGACAGAAGAAAGCATAACAACCTACGTGCCACATGCCACCCATCCGAAACCTGACTCAAGGAGGAATTGCAAGGTCGCTGATGCTCTTTACCCTGCCCATGATGGCAGGCTCCCTTTTACAGCAGGCCTACAATCTCACCGACACATGGATAGTGGGACACTATATCGGTGCTCACGCACTGGCGGCTGTGGGATCTTCCTACACCGTGATGGTGTTTCTCATTTCCATCCTCTGGGGATTGGCTATGGGAAGTGGTACAGTGGTTTCCATACACTACGGCGCCGGGCAATTCACTGCCCTGCGCCGTAGTCTTTTCATTTCGTTCATCCTGATTGCCCTATTCACTGCGCTGATTACCCTCACCCTGTTTGCTACCCTGGATTCTCTGCTGGTTTTTCTACAGGTACCTCAAGAGGTATACAGCCCAATGCGCACCTATCTTTGGATTGTTTTTTGGGGCATTCCCTGCAGCTGTCTTTATAATTTCTATGCTGCCATGCTACGGGCCGTAGGCGACTCTGTCACCCCACTCTATTTCCTGGCTCTTTCCGTGGCACTGAATGTAGTACTTGATATCGTGTTTATTCTTCTGATGAAAGAAGGCATAGCCGGAGCAGCCATTGCTACGGTCATTGCTCAAGCAGTGTCGGCTCTAGGTTTGGGCATGTATGCTTATTTCCGCCGGCCGGAACTCCGATGGAAGAGAGAAGACTGCCGTTGGGACTCCACCAGCCTCAAGGAAATACTCTCTTTCTCTACACTAACCTGCCTGCAACAATCGGTCATGAATTTAGGCATCTTGCTGGTACAAGGCCTGGTCAACAGTTTTGGCGCCGCAGTGATGGCCGCCTTTACCATCGCCGTCAAGATAGACTCCTTTGCGTATATGCCGGTGCAGGAATTCGGCAATGCCTTCTCCACCTTCATTGCTCAAAACTTCGGAGCCCGGCAGCACGAACGCATCCGCAAGGGAATCAAAGTCGCTTTCCTCCTGTCGGGTCTCTTCTCCGTGTTCGTCTCTATCTGCGTCTACTTCTATGCCAAGCCCCTCATGCAGCTTTTTATCGCTCCTACCGAACAAGAGATTGTACAGATAGGTATCCAATACCTGCACACCGAAGGATTGTTCTATATCGGCATCGGTTTTCTCTTTCTGCTTTACGGTTACTACCGCGCCGTCCGGATGCCGGGCATGTCGGTAATACTGACCCTCCTTTCACTAGGTACCCGGGTCGTACTGGCCTATCTGCTGGCTTCCATTCCTGAAATTAACGTCAAAGGCATCTGGTGGTCCATTCCCATCGGCTGGTTCATAGCCGATGCAGTGGGAATTGGCTACTATTATTGGAAACGTAAACTACCGAAAAAAAATAAGAGGACTTAACGTCCTCTTACTATCTTCTTGATGTCATTCAGCTTGTTCAATGCTTCAAGCGGTGTCAAGTTGTTCACATCCAGATTGAGAATCTCATCGCGAATCTGACACAAGACAGGGTCATCCAGCTGGAAGAAGCTCAGCTGCATCCCATCATTGCTTCCTTTGCTATGCCCCGACACCTTACCCGATCCTCCTTGTTTCCGGTTGTCCGATTCGAGCTGCTTCAGAATCTCATTGGCCCGCTTCACGATGCTCTTCGGCATACCCGCCATCTTAGCCACATGAATACCAAACGAGTGTTCACTACCACCCCGTTCCAGTTTACGGAGGAAAATCACCTTATTATCTACTTCCTTTACAGATACATTATAGTTCTTGATGCGGGCAAACGATTTCTCCATCTCATTGAGCTCATGATAATGCGTAGCAAAAAGCGTACGAGCCTTGGCCTTGGGATGCTCATGGATATACTCCACAATAGCCCAAGCTATAGAAATACCATCATAGGTAGACGTACCGCGCCCCAACTCATCAAAGAGAATCAAACTGCGCGGAGACACATTGTTCAGAATATCTGCCGCCTCGTTCATCTCAACCATAAACGTAGACTCACCTGCCGAAATATTATCGCTCGCCCCCACACGGGTGAAAATCTTATCCACCAGTCCGATATGAGCACTCTCGGCCGGTACAAACGAACCGATTTGTGCCAGCAAGGTGATAAGTGCCGTCTGCCGGAGCAAAGCCGACTTACCCGCCATATTGGGTCCCGTAATAATAATAATCTGCTGCGTCTCCGTATCAAGCATCACATCGTTGGCAATATACTCCTCACCGATGGGAAGCTGCTTCTCTATCACCGGATGACGACCCTGTCGGATATCCAGCACATCATCGTCCTCCACCACTGGACGGATGTATCGGTTTTCCCGTGCCACATTAGCAAACGACAGCAGACAATCGACTTGCGCAATCAGATTGGCATTGATCTGAATCTGAGGAATAAACTCCGTAAGAGCCTGCACCAAATCAGTATACAACTGCGTTTCCAGCATCAAAATCTTATCCTCTGCTCCAAGAATCTTCTCTTCATATTCTTTCAGTTCCTGCGTAATGTAACGCTCGGCATTGACTAGCGTCTGTTTCCGGATCCACTCTTTGGGTACCTTATCCTTATGCACATTGCGCACCTCTATATAATAACCGAACACATTGTTGTAGGCCACCTTCAGACTCGGGATACCTGTTTCTTCACTTTCCCGCTGCTGAATCTGCAACAGGCAGTCTTTGCCAGAAAAGGAAATGCGGCGCAGTTCGTCGAGGTTTTCATTCACCCCGTTCTGTATCACCCCTCCCTTGTTGATAAGCAGCGGAGGATCGTTGTTGATTTCCCGCGCAATGCGGTCGCGGATAGACACACATAGATTCAACTGCTCCCCGATGCGGTTCAAACTGGCATTATCGGCCTCCATACACGCCTGCTTGATAGGCTCGATGGCCTGCAGTGCCACCTTCAACTGCACCACCTCACGCGGTGAAACACGTCCCACAGCCACCTTGGAAATAATACGCTCCAAATCGCCAATAAGCTGCAGCTGCTCTTCCACCGTATCTTTGAAATCGGGCTGACGGAAAAAATACTCCACCACATCCAAACGATTGTTGATCTGATTCTTATCTTTTAATGGAAACAATAACCAGCGCTTCAGCAAACGGGCTCCCATGGGACTCACAGTGCGGTCGACCACACTCAGCAGACTGCTTCCTCCGTCATTCATGTTACCCACCAGTTCCAAACTACGCACCGTAAACTTATCCAGCCTCACAAACTTATCTTCCTCAATGCGGGCCAGTGAAGTGATATGCCCAATCTGCGTGTGCTGCGTCATTACGAGATACTGCAAGATAGCTCCCGAAGCCACGATACCGTTCTTCAGATGCTCCACCCCGAAGCCCTTCAGGTTCTTTGTTTCAAAATGCTTCAGCAATTTCTCCCGTGCCGTGGCCTCCGTAAACACCCAGTCCTCCAGTTCGAAAGTAAAGAACTTATTACCGAAATTTCCCTCAAACATCAGCCGCTTACCCCGTTCGAAGAGCACCTCCTTCGGTGCAAAGTTATTCAACAGCTTATCTACATATTCAAAAGGACCTTCCGAGGTTAGGAACTCACCGGTAGAAATATCCAGAAAAGCAATACCACACGCTCCCTTACCGAAATGAACGGCGGCCAGAAAATTATTCTCTTTATAATTCAGTACATTATCATTAATCGATACACCCGGTGTCACCAGTTCAGTCACTCCCCGCTTCACCAGTTTCTTGGTAGCCTTAGGGTCTTCCAGCTGGTCACAGATAGCTACCCGTTTTCCTGCTCTTACCAACTTGGGCAGATACGTATCCAATGCATGAAACGGAAAACCCGCCATCTCGATGGTCTTTCCCTTTCCGTTGGCCCGCTTGGTCAGCGTGATACCCAAGATTTCAGACGAGATGACAGCATCAGTAGCATACGTTTCATAAAAGTCACCGCAGCGAAACAACATCACGGCATCCGGATATTTAGCCTTCAACTCCAAAAACTGCTTCATCATCGGAGTCAGCACAATCTCCTCTTCGCGTACAGTACTTTCTTTTTCTTTCTTCATCTTCTTATTTTAATCACTATTACCGAGACAAAGATAGCGGTTTTTCATCACAGAATCAACGGAGTTGACAACGGAAATCCATCGCATCCTCCCCTCAATTTACTAAAAAACAGCATAAATAGATAAAAAAGCGTCTGAAATAACTAAAACAGGGGTAGTTTACTTACCCAATTAATGTTGCATAATTTTAAAAAAGTGCCCTATTTTTCTTAATAAGAAAGTCATTTTTCTTAAAACGTGTTATTAAACATACTTTTTTTCTGGCATAATTTGCAGATTTCACAAAAGTACGTACCTTTGCAATGTGTTTTTCATAGTATTAGATTTAAGGTTAACAAAGGTTGGAGCAAGGCGTTGCTCCTTTTTTTTTGCCCATAAGTCTGCAAAACACATACTCATCCCCACATACAGTAATTAAATATGTCATTTAGCACAAGGCTACTCCCCCGTTTAATATACTAACGTAATCCATCTGCCCACAGCCACCACAAAAACTATCAAAATGTAAATTCTCCATCCACAAAATTCACACTCGTATACACACAAAATAATCAGAAAGACAAGACAATAAAACATTCAAATGCCACAACCTGTCATTTTCTTCTATAGAAAAATAAAATCTATACCCATTGGCGGAATTAAATATATACTCAATTAATTCCGCCGATATTAGAATAAATGAATTATGAGAATAGATAGAAAAAGCCTCCTATATCGAGTGTTCGAGCTAACATTTTATTGGCTTGTTTTTGCTGTATTCTTCCAATTTCAAGGAAGCTGGTTTTGGGTTATCACATTTGTGAATGCAATTGCTATGATAACTATCATAACAAGAGAGAAAATTTTGAAAAAGGAGAGAATAGACCTCACAATAATAAATCCTAAATGGCGCAGAATTTGGGATATAACTCAAATCTTTGCGGCAATCACACTTCTTACATATCATATAAGTTATGGTAGTATCATCACAATGATAGCATTTGTTATTGCCATTCTATTTATTATTAGAGAATTAATCATAATGCAAAAAAAGATAGTCCACTGAGCTGAATGCTTAAAAAAGCATTTCACAACAAACCAAGCAATCCTTCTCTCTCTCAAGTATACATACAATGAGTAAGCTGTGAAGCTTAAAAAAGAAGCCGGAGCAAACAAAATCTGTTACTCCGGCTTCTAATTGTAATCTCGTTCCTTATTTAACTGACAAATGTTTTAATCCGTTATCAACCTTTAAAAAAGAGACCACTTTTTCTTAATAGAGAATCGGTTTTTCTTAAAGCATGTTATTAAACATGTTTTTTTTCTGGGATAATTTGCAGATTTCGCAAAAGTACGTACCTTTGCAATGTGTTTTTCATAGTATTAGATTTAAGGTTAACAAAGGTTGGAGCAAGGCGTTGCTCCTTTTTTTTTGCCCAATACTGATGCCATACCCTTTCTGCTAAACCATCAAAAAGGGGACATACCCTTCTTCTTACAATACCTCATGTGTTCTTAATATAGTTATTGTTTTCTTAACAAAAAGCCTTTTTTCTTAAAGCATGTTATTAAACATACTTTTTTTCTAGGATAATTTGCAGATTTCACAAAAGTGCGTACCTTTGCAATGTGTTTTTCATAGTATTAGATTTAAGGTTAACAAAGGTTGGAGCAAGGCGTTGCTCCTTTTTTTTTGCCCATAAGTCAAAACACTGTTTCCGGCAACGAAGCCTTCCCTTCTGCACCTACTGCAATTTAAGGAAAGGCAGTGTGTTTCCGCTCGTAGACAAAGGCAATTTTCCGTCCCATTTTTCTACCGCTTTTAGCTGAATCAGTTCGGGCGTAATGGACTGCTGCAAGATGCGGTTGGCGTCTGCTTTTCCTTTGGCTGCCGCCACCACCTTTTCTGCTTCTGCAATGGCTGCCTTCTTCTCGTTTTCCACCTTCAAGGCATTCTGTACTGCTGTGTTCTTGGCATCGATAGCTGCCTGCAACACATCATTCGGCTTCACAGACGACTGGATGTTACTGAAAGTAAAACCACGCAGACTGAGACGCTCCTTCAACAAGTTTTCCACTTCCTTTTCAAAAGCCGGACGGTTATTGATAAGCGAGTCTGTTTCATACAATCCGGCAATGTCTTTATATGCATTCTTTACTTCTGTCAGAATAACCGACTGTTCCAATTCTTCCGTAGTCTTCCGATAACGCAGGAACACGACTTTGGCATTCTCCCGTTCTATATAATACTCAATCGTAGGGTCTGTCTTAAAGATAGTACCTTTTTTATCTTGAATGTCAAATGGTTCATAATCTACAATCTGAGCAAAAGCCGGATATTCAAAAAGCTGTTTCACAAACCGGTTGTAGACCACCCAACCCGTTTCCACCTTCGCATCATCCACTCCGCGGTCACTCCCCGCCAAGTTCACAATAATCCCCGTTTGTCCCGAGTCAATTCGCTCAACAGAATACATCGTAGCAAACAAAATCGCTACCACAATCAAGGCAATACCTGCAAAGCTCAGTTTAAATGTTGAATGTTTACTCATTTCCATACTCTTTTTTTATTAATTGGTTTGTATTATTTATTATCACTCTCCTGCCCCGCATAAAGCAGCACATTTACTTTTTCTCCACTGGTTCCACCGTATAAAAGCCGTGCTCGTCTTTCACCAAGCGGCATCTGCCCTCCTTGATCCAAAGATTCCAATCTTTGAAAAGCGACTTAATAAACTGAAGCAGATCATCGCTCATATACAACTCTTTAGCCTGACAATCAGGCATCACCAGATGTCCGTTTCTCTCCGTCAACCTGCTGCGGAACCTGTCTAAAGCTGTGAGATACACCACCTGATTGTAAGCATGAAACGGATTGAGCCCATATCCATTCATCATATCAATAGCAGCATACGACATCGTGCCTTTCGTCTGCAGGAACGTCGTATCCGTAATCGTAGCTTTATAGGCATGAGCCTCTGCCCACAACTTCTTCATCCCCAAGTGAGTGAGACTATCCTGCATACGGAAATTGATTCGGTGGTTCAGCGTGTCGCAGAGTGCCTTCAACCGACTGTAATGAGGCGAACCAATGATAAACCGTCCCAGTTTCTCCATTTCTCCCGTCACCTTGGAAGCCACAATAACCGAGTCATTCATCACAAAAGCAATTTTCTTACCCATTGCCTTTTCGATTTCAGCCGCCCAACGGTCGAAATAAAACAGATTCACCTGTCCGTAAATGCCATGCCGACCATAAGCATCGGTATCCAGACGCAATGAAGCAAACTCATCGACTGTTGCTATCGGAGTAGCAGACAAGCTATCAGGCTGTCCACTATACACATGATACCACCCGTCGGCACGGCTCTCGTTGGCTACCTTCTTCCCGCAACTCATACACATCCACCCCGGAAGCAGCATCAGCAGCCCTACCACATAATAACTGACTATTCTCATAAACTTGTTTGTTAATGTCATTCACCCTTTCCATAGAAAAGAGCTTTCTAATTTCAATACTCAATACAAATATAAGAATAATTAATCATAAGCGACAAAGAAGAAGCAAGTTAGCACGCATAGCCTTGTGTATGACATCTATCCGCAATGTTTCAGCTCATCCCGCAAAAAAGCGGAAGTACTGCTTTCAAGCCGGTACTTTCGCTTTTTTTTGTGAGTTTATATCCTTATTATATAATATTAGGAATACGCTTCTTTTTAATAATTTTCCTTCTTCACTTCAAAATAAGCTTGGGGATGCAGGCAAGCCGGACACACCTCCGGAGCCTCCTTACCGACATGAATGTATCCGCAATTGCGACACTGCCACACCACTTCTCCTTCTTTAGCGAAGACACGGGCCGTTTCGATGTTCTTCACAAAAGCACGGTAGCGTTCTTCGTGCCCCTTCTCGGCAACAGCAATCGCACGATACATAGCAGCTATTTCAGGGAAACCTTCTGCATCAGCTACATCGGCAAACTTGGGATAATCCAATGACCATTCTTCATGTTCACCTGCCGCGGCAGCCTGCAAATTATCAAGTGTCGTGCCGATAACCCCTGCCGGATAACTGGCCGTAATCTCTACCATTCCCCCTTCGAGCCATTTGAACATCCGCTTAGCATGTTCCTTTTCCTGGTCGGCTGTCTCTGTAAAAATAGCAGCTATCTGTTCGTAACCTTCTTTCTTTGCTACACTTGCAAAATAAGTGTAACGCATTCTTGCCTGAGATTCACCTGCGAATGAAGTCAGCAGATTCTTTTCTGTCTGAGTTCCTTTGATACTTGTAGCCATAATTTATATTCAATTTAAAAATGATTCATCCTGCCAATAACTGTCACGAAATGCACAACACAAATTTAACCCTTTTGTTTGTAAAAAAAACTTTTTCCTTGTGAAGAAAAGCTATCAAAAAATCGTCAAATGCTTGTATTTGAATAAATAATATGCTAAATAACATATTTATTTGAATAGTTTTACGTAATTTTGCAAACTCGATGTAGCAATCAAGGATAACACATATTATAACAATTCTATAAAATGAAGCTATTTGAATTTAAACCCAAACTGGTTTCTTGTCTGAAAAATTATTCAAAAGAAACGTTTATGGCGGATCTGATGGCGGGTATCATCGTAGGTATCGTGGCTCTTCCATTGGCTATCGCTTTCGGTATTGCATCGGGCGTATCACCCGAGAAAGGTATTATCACCGCTATCATTGCTGGATTCATCGTCTCTCTGCTCGGAGGCAGCAAAGTACAGATCGGCGGTCCCACAGGAGCCTTCATCGTCATCATCTACGGCATCATACAGCAATATGGTGAAGCCGGACTGATTGTGGCTACCCTCATGGCAGGTGTGATGCTTGTTCTGCTGGGCGTATTCAAACTCGGAGCCGTCATTAAGTTCATCCCTTACCCCATCATTGTAGGATTTACCAGCGGTATTGCTGTGACTATCTTCACCACTCAGATTGCCGACATTTTCGGATTATCTTTTGGAGGTGAAAAGGTGCCGGGAGATTTCATAGGCAAATGGATGATTTATTTCCGCCATTTCGACACCATCAATTGGTGGAATACACTCGTGAGCATCGTTAGTATTGTCATCATTGCCCTTACACCGAAATTTTCGAAAAAGATTCCCGGCTCACTGATTGCCATTGTAGTGGTAACAGCCGCTGTCTATCTGATGAAAACATTTGGCGGCATCGACTGCATCCAAACCATCGGCGACCGCTTCACTATCAAGTCGGAGCTGCCTGATGCCGTAGTGCCTGCCCTCGACTGGGAAGCCATCCGCGAACTATTCCCTGTGGCCATTACCATTGCCGTGCTGGGAGCCATCGAATCGCTGCTTTCGGCTACAGTGGCCGATGGTGTAATCAGCGACCGCCACGACTCCAACACCGAGTTGATTGCCCAAGGTGCAGCCAACATCATTGCTCCGCTGTTTGGCGGTATTCCTGCTACCGGAGCTATTGCCCGCACCATGACCAATATCAACAACGGTGGTAAAACCCCGGTGGCAGGTATCATTCATGCAGTGGTGCTGCTGCTGATTCTGCTTTTCCTCATGCCGCTGGCGCAATATATCCCAATGGCCTGTCTGGCCGGTGTACTGGTCATTGTGTCCTACAACATGAGCGGATGGCGTGTCTTCAAGGCTCTGCTGAAGAATCCGAAATCAGATGTCAGCGTGTTGCTCATCACCTTCTTCCTCACCGTTATCTTCGACCTCACCGTGGCTATTGAAGTAGGTTTGGTTATTGCCTGTGTGCTCTTTATGAAACGTGTCATGGAAACCACCGAAATCTCTGTCATTACAGATGAAATAGATCCCAATAAAGAATCGGATATCACTGTTCACGAAGAAAATCTGACGATTCCGAAAGGCGTAGAAGTGTATGAAATCAACGGTCCTTACTTCTTCGGTATCGCTACTAAATTTGAAGAAACCATGTCACAACTGGGCGACCGTCCGAAAGTGCGCATCATCCGCATGAGAAAAGTACCGTTCATTGATTCTACAGGTATTCACAACCTGACTACTCTCTGCGAAATGTCACAGAAAGAAAAGATTACCGTTATCCTTTCCGGTGTCAACAATAAAGTACACCTGGTACTTGGCAAATCGGGCTTTTACGAACTGTTGGGAGAAGAGAATATCTGCCCCAATATCAATGTAGCACTCGACAGAGCCAAAGATATTTTGAAATAAACACAGCGGAATCTGCCCGCTTACTACACAAAAAAAAGAGAGTTCGTAAAACTCTCTTTTTTTTGTGTGACATTATGAACAATCTCTGTTAAAATGACTCAAATTTCCAATTCCTTTGCCATCAATAAGAGGCCGTAGCCGCTATCCCCTCCTTCTTCAGTAAAGCCACAATACGGTCCAGCTCTTCATGCGTAGCCTTCTGCAAATCATGATCGGGAGTTTCACGGTCGATGGTGTAAATCATCACCTGACGAGGAGCTATCTCCTTGACAGCCTCTATCCAAGGCAACACAAAACGATCGGAAGTATTGTCGACCTCCTTTCCCTGATGACTACCTTTCAAGAACATCGTCTGTACAATGCAGTGTCCCTTAAACTCCTTCATCCGTTCAATGATTTTCTGCACGGAATAAGCCCCGCAAGGACGGTCGAGCAGCCGGATATAGTCTTCATCTACCGTATCCAGTTTCAAAATATTATTATCCACTTTACTGAGTGCTTCAAACACCGCCGGACGGTGAATAAAAGTAGCATTGCTCAATACGCTGACCTTAGCTTTTGGAAAATACAAATCACGCAGGCGCAACGTATCGTCCATAATTTCCGGAAAATGAGGATGAGCCGTCGGTTCCCCGTTGCCGGCAAAAGTCAGCACATCAGGAGCAGGACCGTTGGCTTTCATATCCTTCAGTTTCGCTTCCAATGCTTCACTTACCTCTTCACGGGTAGGGAGCGCTTTCTTTGTGCGACGGTCGGCATTGAAACCACATTCGCAATAAATGCAGTCGAACGAACATACTTTGCCGTCATCCGGCAATAAATTGATTCCCAAAGAAACACCCAAACGGCGGGAATGAACAGGGCCGAAAATGGGTGAAGGATAAATAACTGTCATTTTCTTCTCATTTATGCATTACGTAGCAACAAAGATAACACAAAAAATGAAACGAAGAACAAATAAGTCAGACACTCAGTTCCGGCCGGTTCAAAACTTCATTCTCAACTGCAGCTGCAAGTCGGCCTTTTTATTTCCGGCAATCAACTCGTTTCCTGTACCTATCTCATGCCGATCCTGATAAATGGTTTCGCCCCACTTCGCCATCAGCATGAGATGCTTGCCCCAATCGTAACGCAGACGGACACTGCACCGGAACCCCCTTCCGTAGAAAGAAGGAGTGTAGAACGTATAAAGCAATCCCCGCTCGGGGACATATACACGTGCGTCATAGCTGTCAGTAAAAAAATAACTGCCTTGAACGTCAGCAAACAGCCTGGTCCGAGGCAGTCGAGAGGATATCCGTTGCGTAATCTGATATCCCTGTTCAGCAGCTTTGTCCTGGAAATGAAAATGATTATAATCCAAAGTCGTACGACTGCTAAACACTTCACCCAAAGAATAGTTCAGCCGATAGCGTAATTGGTGATGATAAACCGGCAGCGTACAAGTGCCTTTACTACCAGTCAGATCTCGTTCCTTCTGTTTATAACGATACTTCAAATCCATGGAAAGTGAACGGTTGGGCGTGAACGTAGCCTGCATCATTCCATCCATTCCATGAGAAGCTTTGCTGATACGGTATTTTTTCCACGGAAAAGCAAACCAGTCGAAAGAAGCAGAAAAACGCCAATGAGCCCAGGGGGTGGTCACCACGCCCACATAATATCCCTGTTCGTTTTGAGTAGCGCTCCCTTCACCAAACGAACGGGCAAACAATGCCCAATAATTATAAGCATAATACCGGTGTATCAACAGCAGTTGCAGGTTATCCACAGGTGTATACTCCAGGCGGTTGACAGTGGCCCACCCTTGTTTCCCCTTGGCAGTTTCTCCCTGAAAAGCCAACCGCTGCCAGCGCCAGGCATAATCCATCCCTACATTATAAAACCGACTGCCATGCAGGTTGTATCGTGAATAACCTGTTAACAACGGTTCATAAGGTCGGTTGAAAACGTAATAAATGCCTGTCACCCCCACTTGCCAGTGCGATTGCCGGTAACAGACATTCCCCCCTGCCAGCTGCAGCGTAAAAGCCCGCTGCTTATCTGCCTCCTTTTGGCTACGGTGCAGTCCAGTCTTATAAATCGACGTAATCTGTCCATCGGCCAAAGTGCCATCCATGGCCCGGTGAGAATAAAACGACGAAAATTCCCAATGCACCGCAGGAGCTATCGTAGCTGCCACTCCCCGGAAGAAAGAATACTCATCGGTCGAAGCATGCTTTTTAATTCCTCCTCCACGGGAATGAAAAGAAGCAGCATACATCGTTTTCCCCATCAGAAAATCCGTATTCACCACCAGTCCCTGTCCGAAACTCAACCGGTAATTGCCCACCGCCAATGCCTTGAGCCATCCCCAGTTTTTCAACAGCAGATAAAACGAATAAAAATCATATCCGCTGCGATTGTGCAAAGCCCCCCACGGTTCACCGGCATCCTTTTCTCCCACCAACCCCGCATAAAAACAATCACTATAGTGAAATCCGTATCTTACAGAGTTATAAACAGCTGGTCCTAAATAAGTCTGTTCATAACCTTTTCTCTTATAAAAAGGTATATCAAAGCGAGTTATGCCTTCATGCTTACCACACTTAAAAACCTTTTTCAACCGGTTTTTCCACAGAAATGCTTCCTCATTGTGAATAGGTTTTACACAGACAAAAGGCAATAAATAACCAATGGTTTGCTTATCCATCCCTTCTATCAGTTGCAGCTCATACACCGATTCCAAAGGACCATGTATATAGCGATAAGCCAACAGGTGTTCAATTTGAAAATCGGTTAAAAAAGGAAACTGCTCCAGCTGCTCACGGGTAGCCACATTCAAATTCAGCGGTTCGTTCCGGTAGGCAGAAAGTGCTTCCAATTCATTTTCCCAATGAGAGATATCAACAGCGTTATTCATATCATTATGAACAGATAATTCTTCCAGAACATCCTCCAGAAGAGATTGTGAAGGGTTTTGAGCACTACAAGCAGGAATTATGAACAAGCTGTTTATAATACTTATCAACCGGAATAATGAGGTTGTTTTCATACTTAAATATATCAGTTAAACCACTTGCACTTTGATTTTCAAAAGTAACCGGGCAAAGTTACTTTATTTTGGTAAATGGTGTTTCGAAAACAAGAGGATAATAAAAATTTATTCTATTTTTGTAACGTGAAAAGATGCCTTAACATAGTAGTAATGATATGGTTGGCTACTGCCTGTTTCTCCTTGCGCATACAAGCTCAGGAACAGCAGCACATCAGCGGCTATTTAGTCCCCATGTGTGTATACGAAGGGGATACCATCCCTTGTGTCCAGTTGCGTACGGTTTATATCTTCCGCCCGCTGAAATTCAAGAACGACAGGCAGCGTCGGGAGTACAACCGGCTGGTACGAAATGTGAAAAAGGTATATCCCATCTCCAAGGAAATTAACCGGGCCATCATTGAAACCTATGAATATCTGCAGACACTGCCGGATGAAAAAGCCCGCCAGAAACACATCAAGCGGGTGGAAAAGGGATTGAAAGAACAATATACCCCCCGAATGAAAAAATTATCCTTCAGTCAAGGAAAGCTGTTGATAAAACTGGTGGACCGTCAAAGCAACCAGACCAGCTATGAACTGGTGAAAGCATTTATGGGTCCGTTTAAAGCCGGGTTCTACCAGGCATTTGCTTCCTTGTTCGGAGCCAGCCTGAAAAAAGAATACGACCCGGAAGGAGAAGACCGGATGACAGAACGTATCGTACTCATGGTGGAAAACGGTCAGCTGTGATTTGCCGACTATCAACAAGCTGTGAATAAAATATCAACAGGCTATTTTTTCAATAAAACTACGATATATCAGAAAGTTAGGATAATAAAAGAAAATCGGCTGATAGCGTTTTCAACAAAGAGTTAACCCACTATCAACCGACTGAATACCTACTTATCCGCGCAGTTTCTTAAATAAGTCCCAAATGACAATACCGGTAGTGACCGATACATTCAACGAATGCTTCGTACCATATTGAGGAATCTCAATACAGCCGTCGGAATGGTCAATCACCTCCTGCTGCACTCCTTTCACTTCATTCCCCATCACAATGGCATACTTCTTTTTTCTGTCCAGTTCCAGTTCATCAAGCATGATACTTCCTTCGGCCTGCTCCACGGAATAAACAATATACCCCGCTTCACGCAGGTTATCAACAGCATCAACAGCGTTATCAACATACTTCCAGTCGACTGTGAATTCAGCTCCCAAAGCCGTCTTATGCATTTCAGGATGGGGAGGAGTGGCCGTAATGCCACACAGATAGATACATTCAATGCGGAACGCATCCGACGTACGAAACACGGAACCAATGTTGTGCAGACTGCGAATATCGTCCAATACCACCACTAGAGGCAACTTTTCGGCCTGTTTAAACTCTTCGGCACTGATACGGTTCAACTCAGTTATTTTCAGTTTACGCATACGTATATCCTTTATTAGATTCTTGTTTGCAAAGGTAAGCCTTTTCTGTGAACAGCGGTGTGGATAACGGTTAAAAACCTGTCAAAACAACAAGCAAAGATTTTGAAAAAAAAGTCTTGCATAATTCAAAAGAAGCTATAAAAGAAGCTGATAACGAACAATCCAAAAAATAAAGAACCAAGTTTCCACAGAAAGATAAACACATTTTTCAGCATCTATTTGCCTGTTTATATCAGTAAAGTTTTTAACTTTGCACATTATCAACAAGAAGTGAATAGTCAGCAGCTATGTTTTCAAATCTTCCTTGATAATAAAGAAGATAGGTAATTATTTTTCCTGCCGTTATCAGTTCATAACCGACTTATAACCATAGTTGGTAGACTAATAACTTATCTGGCAAGAAAAAACGGAATTATTTGCTAACATTATTAACCGACTATCATTACTAACAAAGATTTTTTTCTTAAAAGAAAGAATAAAAAAGATTATAATAATGAATGAACTGATAAAGGCTATAAACGAGCTGAAGAAAAAAAAGAACGCGGTCATCCTGGGACACTACTACCAGAAGAGTGAAATTCAGGAAATAGCCGATTACGTGGGCGACAGTCTGGCATTGGCACAATGGGCTGCGAAAACGGAAGCAGATATCATTGTGATGTGCGGAGTTCACTTCATGGGTGAAACGGCCAAGGTACTTTGTCCGCAGAAGAAAGTGCTGGTGCCCGACATGGCAGCAGGCTGTTCACTGGCCGATAGCTGTCCGGCCGACAAGTTTGCACAGTTTGTCAAAGAGCATCCGGGACACACCGTTATTTCGTATGTGAATACAACAGCAGCTGTGAAAGCAGTAACGGATGTGGTGGTAACTTCCACCAATGCCAAGCAGATTGTGGAAAGCTTCCCCAAAGATGAGAAAATTATTTTTGGTCCGGATCGAAATTTAGGAGGATATATTAACTCAGTTACCAACAGGAACATGTTACTTTGGGATGGTGCGTGTCATGTACACGAGCAGTTCTCGGTAGAAAAGATTGTGGAACTGAAGGCTCAATATCCTGAGGCACTGGTGCTGGCTCATCCGGAATGTAAGAGTGCGGTACTGAAACTGGCCGATGTGGTAGGTTCTACGGCTGCTTTGTTGAAATATGCAGTAAATCATCCGGAACATACCTATATTGTGGCTACCGAAGCAGGAATCTTGCATGAGATGCAGAAGAAATGTCCGCAGACTACATTTATTCCGGCTCCGCCGAATGACAGCACTTGCGGATGCAACGAATGCAGCTTCATGCGCTTGAACACGTTGGAAAAGCTGTATGAATGTCTGAAAAACGAATCTCCGGAGATTACTGTAGAGCCGGAAATTGCTGCTAAGGCCGTGAAACCTATCCAGCGTATGTTGGAGATTTCGGCTAAGCTTGGTTTGTAATAGAGGTGAGGTACTTCATCAAGATAGCATATAGCAAGGAAATTTAGTTTCATTCCTTTAATCATAAAAAGAAGAGCTCTGTAGCAGTGGTCCTGTCACAGAGCTCTTCTTATATATATTAGTTGATAAATGGTTGATAACTGTCTCTAGTTTTCAACAGGTGTTTGTTCATCGGCTCCTTGCAGCATCTGGAACAGCTTGTCGAGTTTCGGAGCCATGATGATTTCTGTCCGTCGGTTCTTACTCCGTCCTTCAGCTGTGGCATTGTCATCCACAGGCATATACTCACCGCGTCCGCTGGGCTGAATCTGCAGCGGATTGACCTGATAGTTCTTGATCAGAATCCGTACGACGGAAGTAGCCCGAATCACGCTCAGATCCCAGTTGTCCTTAAATTGGGAAGTGTGGATGGGTTTGTTGTCTGTATGTCCTTCAATGAACACGTCAATATCAGTCTGCTTGTTCAATACCTCAGCCAATTTGCCCAATGCCTCTTCTCCTCGTTTGTCCAGGCGGGCACTTCCCGACTGAAACAGCAGCTTGTCCGACATGGCTACATACACTTTTCCGTTTTTTTCACGCACCGTCAGTTCCTCGGAGCTGAATCCCAGCAGTGCATCTTTTACATTGCTGAGCAAGTGCTGCACCCGTTCGTTCTGCGTTTTAATCAGGGTCTGCAGTTCGTTAATGGTGCGTTCCCGCTCGTTCAGTTCATTCTTTTTCTGGTTCAAGAGTGCATTCAGCTTTTCCTGTTCGCTCAGATTCATATTCAGCAGGCTCTGATACTGGCGGATCCGGTTTCCCATCTGAGTGGTGTCATTCAGCAAGTGAGTGACTTGAGACGACATCTGAGCATTGGTGTGGCGACTGTCGTTCAGCAGTCCCTGCAAGCTGTCTTTGCTGACAGTAGCGGCCCATTCAGCCCGGAGGAATTTCTTCTTTGAAACACACGAACTGCCCAGCAGCAGTAAGGCAAAAAATGCAAATAATGAAAATTTTTTCATATCAATTCTTTCTGTTTTAGTATGGTCTGTTTATAATGTTTGCTCTTTCTGTCCGTGCAGGAATTCACAGAGCTGCTGCACTGCCCTTGCCCGGTGACTGATTTGGTTTTTTATTTCATTGCCCAGTTCGGCAAAGGTCTGCTCATAGCCTTCCGGCTGAAACACAGGGTCGTATCCAAACCCCGCTCCTCCGCGTTTTTCTTTGATAATTTCGCCTTTTACAATGCCTTCAAACAGATATTCTTTACCGTCTAAAATAAGAGAAATAGCCGTACGGAACTGGGCCTTTCGGTTTTCCTTCCCCTCCAGTTCGCAAAGCAGTTTGGCCATATTGGCTTGCGAGTCATGTCCGTCTCCTGCATACCGGGCCGAGTAAACCCCCGGTGCCCCGTTCAGCGCTTCCACTTCCAGACCGGTATCATCGGCAAAGCAGTCCAATCCATAGTTTTTGTACACGAATGAAGCCTTCAGCAAGGCATTGCCTTCCAGCGTATCCGCTGTTTCAGGAATGTCTGCATGACAATCAATATCATTCAGGCTCAACAGTTCAATTTCTTCTCCTAATATAGCGGCTACCTCCTCCAGTTTATGTGCATTGTTGGTAGCAAATACAAGCTTTTTTTTCATGCTGATTTCAATTTTTTGTTTTTAAAGAGAATGAGGGTGTATCAAATTCCCGGATTTTGATACACCCTCATTCCTAGGTTTATTTTCTTTGTTTATTTCACTTTCAGTTTGTCGAATCCTTCCCCATAGACGCCGATTACCGAGCTTTGAGAGATGAAGGCATTCGGGTCGATGTTTTTCACCAGTCGGAAAATATCGAGCGACTGACGTTTTTTGGCCAGAATCACCAGCACTTTCACGTCATTCTTGCTATACCATCCCGTACCATTGAGCACCGTTACTCCGCGGTTGGCATCCTTGATGATGCTGTCGGCAATTTCTTCATATTTTTTGGAGAAGATGAAGAACTGCACCGATTGACGGGCCCGGTTGATAACCCAGTCGAGCACGATACCGATGATAAACAAGGTCACGAAACCGAAGATCACGCGGCGCCAGTCGTGGAAAATAAAGTAGCAGGAAGTGATGATAAACACATCACACAGCATAATCATTTTGCCCAAAGACACATCTTTGAACTTGTTGACAATGGCAGCAATGATATCCGTACCTCCGGTACTTCCGTTGTAATTGAATACCACTCCCAAGCCAAAACCGCACATGATAGCACCGATAATACAAGCCATGAAATCTTGTCCGGGGCCGAGCAGCAGCGGCTTACCCTCAGCCGAGATGTCGGGAGTACTTACATAGTTGTTCACAATCAATTGGAACAGCCAAAGGAAAAAAGTAAGAGCAAAAATAGCGTAGGTCGTCTTGATGCTGAAGCGGGGACCCAAAATGCGGAAGGCAAATGTCATTAAAACGGCATTGATCACAAAATAGGACCATTGAATAGGAAATCCTGTTGAATAGTAGATAATAGCACTGATACCAGTTGTTCCACCGGTTGTAATTTGATAAGGAAGCAAAAAAGCTGCCCATCCCAATGAATAACTGATTAATCCGAGAGTGATGTAAAAGTAATCTTTTATTTCTCTCGACACATCGATTTTGGCTAACTTATGCATGTTGAATGAGTGATTAATGTGTTAAAGGATAGAGATTAGTGGTTAGTAAACAACAGCAGGCAGTCCGTGGTCAACGGACTCCTTCTGCTGTTTCACTTGTTATTATCAGATGACAATGTTGACAATCTTCTTCGGCACTACGATGATCTTCTTCGGAGTTTTGCCTTCTATCCATTTCTGTGAGCGTTCGTCGGCCAAGACAGCAGCCTGGATGGCTTCTGAAGTGGCATCAGCTGCAAACTCCATGTTGAAGCGGGCTTTTCCGTTGAAGGAAATCGTATAATTGATGGTATCTTCTTTCAGATAGTCTTCATTGTAGGCAGGCCATTGGGCATCACACACCGAAGTGTCATGACCGAGGATGCTCCACAATTCTTCACATACGTGAGGAGTAAACGGAGCCAGTACCACGATGAGTCCTTCGAGCACTTCCTTCTTGCTGCATTTCAATCCGGAAAGTTCGTTGACGCAAATCATGAATGCGCTGACCGATGTATTGTAAGAGAACTGTTCGATGTCGCCCGATACCTTCTTGATCAGTTTGTGCAGACTCTTCAGTTCGTCTTTGGTAGCCGGTTCGTCTTTCACCAGATATTCACCGGTGCGGCTGTAGAAGAGCGACCAGAACTTGCGGATGAAGCGGTGCACGCCATCGATACCGTTCGTATCCCACGGCTTAGACTGCTCCACCGGTCCGAGGAACATTTCGTACATACGCAGCGTGTCGGCACCGTATTTCTCTACAATGGTATCCGGGTTCACCACGTTGAACATCGATTTACTCATCTTTTCCACGGCCCATCCACACACATACTTACCGTCTTCGAGGATGAATTCAGCCGTTTGGAATTCAGGACGCCATGCCTTGAAGGCTTCTAGGTCGAGGATATCATTCGATACAATGTTCACATCCACATGAAGCGGTGTTACATCGTACTGGTCTTTCAGGTTGAGTGAAACAAACGTGTTGGTATCTTTGATACGGTAAACGAAGTTGCTTCGTCCCTGAATCATACCCTGGTTCACCAGTTTCTGGAACGGTTCTTCCGAGTAAGACACTCCCATATCAAAGAGGAATTTATTCCAGAAGCGAGAGTAGATCAAGTGACCCGTAGCATGTTCCGTACCTCCTACGTAGAGGTCTACGTTCTTCCAGTATTGGCCGGCCTTTTCACCCACCAGTGCTTCGTGGTTGCGCGGATCCATGTAGCGCAGATAGTAGGCCGATGAACCTGCAAATCCCGGCATGGTGTTCAGTTCCAGCGGGAAGATGGTTTCATTGTCAATCTTCTCGTTTTCCACTACGCAACGGTTCACGGTGTCCCACGCCCATTTGGTAGCATGACCCAGAGGAGGTTCACCCGTTTCCGTAGGCAAGAACTTCGCCACTTCCGGAAGTTCCAGCGGCAGACAGCTTTCGTCAATCATGTACGGCATACCGTCTTTGTAGTACACCGGGAACGGTTCGCCCCAGTAACGCTGACGAGAAAAGATAGCATCGCGCAGGCGATAGTTCACCTTTACGCGGCCCAACTGATGTTCTTTTACATATTTCTTGGTAGCGGCAATGGCTTCCTTGATAGTCAGTCCGTTCAGATTCAAATCGCAGTAAGGAGCAGCTCCTTCACGTGGAGAGTTGCACACGATACCTTCCTTGGCATCAAAGCTCTCTTCGCTGACATCACAGCCTTCCACCAGCGGACGGATTTCCAATCCGAAGTGCTTGGCAAAAGCATAGTCACGGCTGTCGTGAGCCGGCACCGCCATGATGGCTCCCGTACCGTATCCAGCCAATACATAGTCGCTGATCCAGATGGGCACTGCCTCGCCGGTAAACGGATTGACGCCATACGAACCGCTGAACACACCCGTCACGCTGCGGTCGGAGATACGTTCGCGTTCAGTGCGTTTCTTCGTACGTTCGAGGTAAGCATCCACTTCTACTTTCTGTTCCGGTGTGGTGAGCTGAGCCACCAGTTCGCTTTCTGGAGCCAATACCATAAAGGTAACGCCAAACATCGTATCGGCACGTGTGGTAAAGATGGTAAATTCAAGATCACTGTCTTTTACCTTAAACTGCACTTCAGCACCTTCCGAACGGCCAATCCAGTTCTTCTGTGTTTCCTTCAGCGAATCCGTCCAGTCAATGCGGTCCAGTCCGTCGAGCAGACGCTGTGCATAAGCCGACACACGCAGACACCACTGGCGCATTTTCTTCTGCACCACCGGATAACCGCCACGTTCACTCACGCCGTCCACCACTTCGTCATTAGCCAGCACCGTACCCAGTTCGGCACACCAGTTCACCATTGTTTCGCCCAAATAAGCAATGCGGTAGTTCATCAACACTTCCTGCTGCTCTTTTTCGTTCATTGCCTTCCATTCGTCGGCCGTAAACTGCAGTTCCTCGCTGCAAGCCACGTTCAAGTCCGCCGAGCCGTTGGCTTCGAAATGAGCCACCAGTTCGCTGATAGGGCGAGCCTGCTGACGTTCGTTGCAGTAGTAGCTTCCAAACATCTTTTGGAAAGCCCATTGTGTCCAGTGATAATATTCAGGGTCACAAGTACGTATCTCGCGGTTCCAGTCGAACGAGAACCCGATTTTATCCAATTGTTCGCGGTAGCGGTTGATATTGTTGACCGTTGTGATAGCCGGATGCTGTCCCGTCTGGATGGCATACTGCTCAGCCGGCAGACCGTAAGCATCGTATCCCATCGGATTGAGTACATTGAAGCCTTGCAATCGTTTGTAGCGGGCATAAATGTCCGAAGCAATGTATCCCAGCGGGTGACCCACATGCAATCCCGCACCCGAAGGATAAGGGAACATATTCAGGACATAAAATTTCTGCTTCGATTCGTCTTCCGTAACCTGGTAGGTCTTGTTCTCCACCCACCTTTTTTGCCACTTCTTTTCAATTTCCCGGAAATTGTACTCCATAGTGATAAACTTTTTATTTATAGTGATTTATATAATTCTTGTATTTTAGGGACAAAAATACAAGAATATTTTCATAAAGTCGGCTTTACCTGCTGACTATTTGCCGTAAGATGATGTAAAAATCTCCCTTCCGCTGCATAGGTAAGGTTGATTCGTTGGTACGATATCCTTTCACTTGTTGGATCTGTATACCTCCTGTGTGGAGTCTATATAGCTGACAGGGCAGAAACAGTGGCTGACGGGACAATACGACAATAAGGGACAAACCTATAGGTTTTTACGTGTCTCTGGAGGGTAATAGGGTTGTCTTTCCATGGTAACTACTGAATACCTGAGTGGTTACATCTAACCAAACGAATGACAGACACGTAAAATATAAACAAGAATAAAGCTAATAAGATACTAAATAATAGTTCAAAACTCACTGAAGCATCCAAATCACTATAAGTATGTAAACCGTTCCAAAATACATTTACTCCTAAATAAGTCATACATACTGACGAAAATGCGACTACTGAAAAAAGATGGAGAGTATAATCAGAACACAAACGAGGAACCAAACGAAGATGAAGGATCAAGGTGTATACCATCATAGTTATCAATGCCCATGTTTCTTTAGGATCCCAATTCCAATAACTCCCCCACGATTCATTTGCCCAAACTGCTCCTACAAAAATTCCTACTATTAATAAATATAAGCCTATATGTAATGAAATTTCATTAATAATACGTAAATGTGATATAACAGAGGATTGAGTCTTTACTTTCAATGTTGTCATCCACAACAAAGAAAATATCCCTAAAAGACAACTCATACTAAAAAAACCATAACCAGCCATAATTACAGCTACATGTATACCCAACCAACAAGACTGTAATACAGGCAATAAAGGAGTTATTGCTACATTCATCAATTGAGATTGGCAAACGATTAACAAAATGCCAGCCATGCAAGATGTTAGCGACATTGTGATAGAAGAGCGACGTATAAAACAAATACCAGCAAAAGCCATACTCCATGCCAAATAAACCATCGTTTCATAAGAATGTACCAAAGGAGCATGACCCGAAATATACCACCTTATAAAAATAGCCAACGTATGCAATAAAAAAAATAATACAATTCCCAATTTACAGAATTGCAACATAAACCTCATCACACCTCCCAGTTTTTTTAATAAGCCATAAATGCTAATTCCCAACAAGAGTAACCCTAATATAATATACCCCCAGAAAAACTTAGAAAATAGATAAAACTTATTATACCATAATTCTAGTTGAATCTGATTATTATCAAGTAATATTAAATCACTATTAGCATACTGTTCCTGAAGCAAAGTTTTCAACATTCTATCTGCATATTCCCAATCATCGTAATGTAACCCTCTTTCAACAGCAGACAGGTAAGAAGGTAAAAAAACTTTTGAATGCATAGAAAACAAATTTCCATGTTGCAAGGCATATAACAAATAGACTTTTTGATCTAGTTTAAGTAAATCACGTTCAAAAGTAGTACGCTCAAATTCAGCCTTTTGATAAGCTTTTTCCACTAATTCTTCTAATAAATAATGTCCTTCTTCATCAAATAGTTCTGAAAAAGATAAATACTTTGAAGTAGACAGATTCAATGCCTGAGTAATTTCCTGATTGGATTGATAGATTAATGGTACAGTATTCCACACAGATGGATTGACTAAAAATCCTACCATGACTTGTTCTGCCGAAATTCCTTGGTAGGTTTCATGCTGATACAATTGTCTCAGCATTTGTAACGCCAATGTATTGAAGGGCTCTACACGCCCGGACGATGATATGATTTGAACTGATTTCCATTGATTTGCTTGTCTCAACGGAATTGTCTGCTTGCTTAGCTGCCTATTACCACACGCATTCGTAGCAGATAAAGATTGAACATTACACACGAAAAATCCCCCAATTACCAATACTGCTATCTTCCTTATTAACTGACGAAAGTGTGAGTTCCGTTCAAGAAGTATCCCCATCATAGCTAATAACAATAACACGTAACCAGCATAAGTAACCCAAACACCCCACTTGTCATAACGAATCAATAACCAGACACCCCGCTCATCTGCATCATACGATGTCTGATAGATACGGTATCCATCCTTATGAATCATCCCACTCATATACATCACCTCACGCTGCTCGTTGTTATGAGACAATAGCGTAATATGGCATTCATACGAGAAAGGACTTTTAGAACCTCTATAACGTACTAGATTAAAATCATTCAAATAGATAGTAAAAGGCAATTGATAGGCTCTTTGGGAGTCATGAATCCAAGACGTTTTTTCACCTTCGCATAAATGAACACTACCTTCAAAAGCTAATAAATGCGTCAAATAAGCTCCAAGTAAGATAAAGATAAAAGCAATATGCAGCATACAGACAGCATATTTACCACATCGCCAAAGTTTCTGCTGAACACACCTAACAAGAAATGATAAAACCAAGCATATATGCAACATCATCCACAAAGGATGGTGATATACCCACTCTTTAGCAGCCTGCATTCCATACTCTTTCTCTATAAATACTGATGCTATTAACACCAATACATAAATACCCAATAACACCAAGGATGCATATACCGAAAAGGTTATATGGCAGATACGTCTTACTGTTGCTAACATATCAACTTTCTCCATGGACGACAGCCATTCCCTCTATTTCGAGCAACAACTCTGAACGACAAATATCTGCAATAGTATAAATTGCAGGCAATGTTGGATAATAAGCGGTTAATTTACGCTTCACCAAAGGTGCATCATGCCGATGTTTTACATATACTCTAACATATAGCAACTGCACCTCTGTCACAGTTTGTTGACTAACGTTTTTCAGATTTTCCTTGCTGAGCAGACTCGCTAGGTTATTCAATGTCATATCGAGTTGTTTCACAACTTCTTGTGCTTCTATACTGACTTCTCCACTAATAGCTGCGGTTCCCGATAAATAGATCAATCCCTCACCTTGCCTCCATACCATTTTAGCTCGTTCAAATTTAGGAGTTTCTTTCTGCCCAAAATCGGACTTTCCTAATAACATGGATTGCGAATACTGATAAGCTGCTACTTGACAAGGGTTATCTACCTTATCAATTTGGCACACACGCTCATCACATTGGAGCAAATCCATATCTACCATTACACCGCCACACTCCGTACCGATGCCTGTTGCTGCTGGATAACCATTTTCCCAAACGGCATCTGCATAAAAATGCGAACGCACCTCGTTAAAGTCTTGATAATGCTGATGTCCATCTGCGTCATACTGTGTAATATGTTCTATATAATTCCACTGACGTATAATGTCCGAAACTGAAAAACCTTCCACTTTCAACAAATTAGATACTTGCTGAAAAACCGATAGTGCCTGCATACGAATACTATCTTGTAACACATTACCTACAATACCACTCAGAAACATGTATTTATAGGAGTCTGACGCTATTGTTATATAAGGTAAATTCACTTGATAACCATAATAGACTACAGCTGTCGGAGGAACTTTTACTTCATGCACTTCCATCACCATACCATCCCCTGCTACGGGTTGAGCTACATAACTCACCAAAGGGGTGTGTGCGGGGAAATAGCATCCTACCTTCTCTTTCAATTTGGCAAATTGTTGCATATACGTAGAGTTATTGGATGAAGATGCAAAAAATATCAATCGAATGGGCACACCAATAGCTACATATACGTTGAGCAATTGGTCGACCATCGTCCCAAAATCAGCTTGTGCTGTTTGATAAATGCGAGGTATGATTGTTATTCTATTATCTTGTATCATAGTTATTGACCACTAACTGTTCTTTTCATTACTTGATAGATTGCAATTTGGCAGGAATAGCCGGCTGTGTCACAGCCTGCTGCAACTCTTTTCCATTGCTGACAGGGGTAGTTATCAGTTCTGGCAGATTGTAAGTATAAGTAAAGGTATCATAGAATTCCGGATCAAACTGAGGTAACAAAAAAGGTTTGCCAAAGTCACCGGTTTCGGGATTAAAACTAGCAAAATAAGGCCGTGCCCATAAGCCGTCCATTCGCTTGCTGCTAAATACAAACCATCTGCCATTGGAAGACCAAGTATGAAAGCTATCTACATTGTCGCTATTCACTTCTTTTATATTACGAACTTTCTTTGTTCGTAAATTTAACAAATACAGATCACTTTCAGTATGCCAAATAGAGAAGTTTCCATAATCTGATTGCGTAAACATCAAATAATTTCCATCCGGTGATATTCTGGGAAAGGAAACGCTTTTATTAACCGATGAAGCCTCATAAATACACTCCAGCGTATGTAACTTTGATTTCGTTTCATCAAATGATATTCGATAAAGATCATATCGAATGCTATCAAGTGGCATTCCTTGCCGATATGCTTTGGCTCGACAGAAATAAATCATCTTTCCATTTTTACTCCAAGTAGGGAAAGTTTCCATAAACTGATTGCCACAAACCAACGAATCGGTCAATACGGTATGATGTATCACATCATACACCATCAAATCGGCTGCCAAATCGGATACCTCAATCGGCTTTTTACCAGAAGAGTGAAAAAACTGCTGAATTTCATTGGCCGAGAAAGCCAAATAGTTGCCCGATGGATGCCAATCCGGATAGGTGGCTCCATGTGCAAACCCTGCCGGTTTTGGATTTATTTTTTCTATTTTTCCTTCACGACTTATCAATGTACCTCCTTGTTTACCGCGTATATGCAGCATCATTGTCTCTGCTGAATTCTGTCGAAAAGTATGGCAGTTCATACATTGGTGGTTCAAATCTTTATTTTCGATAATGGGTTGCTGTGTATAGCTAGTCAAATCACGTTGATAGATACCCATTTCATTCCATAGCTCATAACCGGGATAAAGCAATCTATATACTAAATAAGAATCAATTGCATAGGGTGATATATTATTGTAAATATCCTGAAATCGCTTCCAGCGTCCTTGCTGTTTGACAGTAACACGAAAGAATATCTGCTTACCTACCGCTTTACTCAACAACGATTTCCACTGCTTGGCTGGGATGTGAACTACCGAAGAGGTACTTTGTACTAAAATGTTCTTACCTTCTCCTTCACACCCTATTTCAGTCTGATACATTTCGCCTAATTCTTGTATCTTAAAATTGGGAGGAGCTATATTTAAAGGGAAAGTTACTCCTGCATAATCCGGATAGATTAACGGTTTCTTGTCTATCGCTTCATCTGCTTGATGATAGTGGGTACATCCCGATGAAAACAGCATAATAGTGACATACAAAAATAAACTTTGCAACTTCATAACGCACTTCCAATTAATTAGTGAGAACTTTATTTCCATAAGGACTGATATAATTTAAATAAAACCAGTAAGTATTACCAAATTCCTGTTTCAACGCTTCCAACTGTTTGCTTTGTACCAACTGATAATAACGATTAAAACGGGCTTCTGTTCCCGGACTGACATCTATACCTACAGCAGCAAATTGTTCGGGAGAAACACCTAACTTGTATATATAGAGGGCTTCCTCATACACAGGTGGCATCTTCTTAATTTGGAAACGGGACATTTGCTTTAAATTGTCGACAAAGCGAACTACATGGTTGCTCAACAATAAATGACTCATTAAGTAATCATAGGCCATCCTATTCGTAGAATCCGCTTCACATAAATATTGGAGTTCAGGACCGATGTTTAATACGTTAGCAAAACGTGCCGGAATATCTTGCTGTTTGTATAACGCATTACGCAATCCGTGCACCTTGCCCGTATGTAAACAATTTTCCAATTCTAAAGCCGTAGTACGATAGAAGAGAGATTGCTTTAATTTATTAATAAAACGCTGCGCAACTAATGGACGATGATTTACAAGGTTATATTTTGCCAAATTAATAAGATGTGGTGCAGTTTCTCCCCATACAACCATTGCTTCGAACTCCCAACGCTGTGCCTCATTAATATAGCCCAACTCTTCGTATAGAAAATGTCCATATTCACTTTCACGGCTATCACTATTCCAAGGTAAATACAAACCTTTTACCCCTTGCACCTGAGGATAATCTAATAAATGATAGGATAATGCTCCGGAGCGGGCAAGGGCTAAATGATAAAAATAAGCTATCAACTGATTATAATGTCCTGCATCTAAGTATTTTTTTGTATAATCCACTACCTTATACCAATCTTTGCTTTTAACATATTGTTCGGCTTTCAGCATGATACGCTCACTTCTATTGTAATGAGTCAGAAAATAATAACTGCCCAGGAACGTATATACCAACATGCATACAGCTGTAATCCATGTAGTTACTTTACTGCTTATCTTATATTTAAAATGAAATAGGGGTAATAACCTGCTAAACTTTTCTAATAAACAACCTACTAAATAGAGAGCTAAAACAGCAAGAAAGCTACCTATCACCAGTGTTAACGAATGATCAACCTGCATGGTATAGAAAAATAAATAAATTGAAGGGAGTAAAGACAATTGCAATATATCACGTTTTCCTAAAAATATGTTAACGATGCGATTTGTAAACCCATAAATTCCAGCCAATATTCCAGCCAACAAGGTACTACCTAAAGCCGGAATATAAAAGAACTGAATCAAGAAATCGGTTACATAACTTAACAGACCTGCAGTATGAATACTATGATAGTAATAGGCTTGAGAAAACAGAAATAGGTGATGCTGCTCATGATAATAGATTACATGCGACAAAGCACCTTGATAAGCTGTAAAGTATAGTATAAATAATATGACAAAGAGGTAACAGGGTAATCGTTTCATGCTGTATGGGCTTATAAAAAAAAGTAAGTGAGGGCACTTTATGGAATACCCTCACTCTATCAATTTATATAGATATTTTTACACGCTGCATTAATATCCGGGATTTTGAGTCAATTTATCATTCAATTCCATTTCCTTTTGAGGAATAGGAAACAGATAATTGTGATCTTCGTAATGACTACCAGCTAGTTTGATGTTATCGCCTTGATAGAGGATATAGTCTACTATTTGACCATTTTTCTCTACCGGTTTCATTTTTATTCCCAAGAAAGGAGCATTCAGTACTTCCTTGGCAATACCCCAGCGACGAATATCCCACATACGTTTTCCACCTTCGAGGGCAAATTCTACACGCCACTCATTCTGTATACGCTTACGCAAGGCTGCTTGATCGGCACAATAAGTAGGTTTCGAAGCATCTGACTTTTGCAATTCGGGCATACCTACACGTTTACGCACTTGGTTCACAGCATTAAATGCTTCATCACATGCAGGATGCAGCTCATTCATAGCTTCGGCATACGTTAACAATACTTCAGCATAACGTAACACCACCCAATCTTTCCCCATGTGCCAACCGTCTGTTACAGGATCAATGCTAGGATCTAACCACTTCTGGCCATAATAACCGGTAGCGGTAGCATCATTGTGCTGTGAGATACCGGTATTTCCGCTACTCTTTAGGGGTTTTATCTTGATGGTGACACCATACATTTCTTCACCATCGTGCAGAATGTTTACTTCCAAACGAGGATCTCGATTTTTAAACGGATCTGTTGGATTGTAAATCTTAGAGGTAGCAATCGGAGCACCTTGATTGTCTTCAAAAGCATCTACCAAACTTTGAGTAGGATTCATTCCACCCCATCCTTTGGTTGGAAAACATTCCCAGCCTATCAAATAGTGCTCTTTTTCGGGAGCATGAAATTGTACTCTCAGAATGTTTTCTGAACAATTCTCGGTTTTTTCCCAAAATAATTCTTTGTATTTACCTGTGTTTTCGGCATCATACAATTTGTACTGTCCCAAATCAATGACAGCTTTGGATGCTTGAGCTGCCGTTTCCCAATTGCCATAGTATAAGGCTGCACGTGCTTTCATAGCCAGTGCTGCTCCCTTGGTTATACGGGGGGTATTAGCTGCATCCCATTCTGTTGGCAAATACTCTATGGCCTTATCAAAATCAGCCATTACTTTTTCATATACTACATCACGAGAGGTACGGGTTATATCTGATACATCCGACAAGTTCAAAGGTTGTTCTATATAAGGAACATCGCCATACGAACGAATCAAATTGAAATACACAAATGCACGAAAGAAGTAGGCCTGTCCTTCTATCTTTTTACGTGACTCTTCGCTCATGGCAATATCCTTGCTCTTTATCAGAACATTGTTACATTGACGTATCGAAGAGTAACTACCCGACCAGTCTTGATCTTCAGGGGTATATACACCTTTCGAAATATTGCCGGCAGCCCACTTAATACCCATTACTGCATTATCCGAATTGATATCTTCATCTTGATCCCAAGTGGGAAGGCATCCATAAATATCTGTAACAGCAGCCATTGCATCACCTTCAGTTTTCCAAAAACTGTTATCGGACAGTTCATCTAAGGGGTAACGGTCTAAGAAATCGCTACAAGAGGTAGTAACTCCTGTAAATAACATAGCTGCTATAATATGTGAGAGTTTTGTTTTCATATAAATCCATGTTTATGATTAAAATATTAGAATGAAAGTTTAACACCAAGGGATAATTTCTTAACATTACCGTAAGACCATCCACGTTCATCTGATTCTTCCGGATCAATACCGCCATCCAAACCTGTAAATGTCAACAAGTTCTCACCTGTAAAGAAAATTTTTGCATTCGAGATACCTGCTTTATCCAACCATGCTTTGGGCAATGTGTAACCCAATGTAATATTTTTCAGACGAACATACGATGCATCTTGCAACCAGAAAGATGAGGTTACAAAGTTGGTTTGGCTAGAACGAGTTAAACGAGGATAAGAAGCATTGTGATGTTCCGGTGTCCAACGATCCAAATGTCTTTTCAATGCGGTAGCTCCATTGTAGAAAGCATAAGCTGCTTCACCAGTGTAATAACCATCTACGTCAAAGGCTCCCTGAAATAACATAGAAAGGTCGATATTCTTATAAGCTACATTCAGATTCAAACCGCCAGTCCAACTCGGGAAATTCTTTCCTATCACCATACGGTCGCCATCTTCGGTAATCTTACCGTCATGATTCAAGTCTTTGTATTTGATATCACCCATTTTTTCTACACCATTAGGTAAACGCTTGGGACAGTTACGCAAATCCTCTTCGGTATTAAAGAAACCATCAGCCACAAAGCCATAGTAAGAACCAATAGGATAGCCTTCCAAATTCCAAATCTTATCATTGTCGGTACGACCTTCTGTACCAGCCATATCTACTATTTCATTCTTTACGTATGAAACGTTCAATGATACAGAGTAGCTCCAATCCCTGTTGATTTGCTTGTTATGGTTAATCAAGAAATCAAAGCCGGTATTTTTCACACTACCTACATTCTGAGCCGGTGCATCCATACCAATTACTCCCTGAATAGGCATATACAGTAACATATCATTGGTTTTCTTTCGGTAAGCAGATAGTTCCATGTTAATCATGTTATTCAGGAATCCTGCTTCCAATCCTACTTCGTAGTTGGTTACAGTAGCCCACGTCAAATTGGTGTTGGCATAGCGAGCCTCGTATACAGTGGAATACAATTGATTACCAAACAGGAATTTGGTAGCGTTGTCAGCTGAATTGTAGGTGTAAGTAGGAATTGCCGGGTAAATGTCATCGGATGCCAATTCCTCATTACCTGTTTTTCCGTAACCTACACGCAGTTTCAAGTTACTTAACCATGAGATATTATCCTTAATAAAGGCTTCTTCTGAAATACGCCATCCAGCAGAAAATGCAGGGAATACGCCCCAACGATTATGCTTTGGGAAACGGGAAGAGGCATCACTACGTAAATTGGCTTCAAACAAATATTTACCGGCATAGTCGTATTGTACACGTCCAAAGTATGACAGACGAGCCATTTCATAACCGCCATCTTTATTCTTCTGAGATGATTGATCCAATGTATTCAATGATTCGGTCAATTCATCATTTCCACCACCTTGACGAGAAGCTTCGGTGTATTTATAAATATGCTCATACGATTCAAAACCAGCTAAAGCAGCTAAATTATGCTTACCAAAACTCTTATTGAAATTTATTAACACCTGCCCTGTGTAGTAGTTGTTGTTATAGTATTTATCGTAACCTTCACGCATACCTGAATCATAGTGACTCTTGTCATTTCCGTATGAGAAATGTTTCTTAAATCCATCTTTATTATTGGTATAGTTACGAACCGAATAGACTCCCTTAATGCTCAACTCAGGTAGCAGTTGCAACGTAGCATGAGCTGTAAGGTTCAATTCTTGCTGTGTGTTACGACGCCAACCGGATTTATCGCCTTGAATAGCTAACGGGTTGTCTACACCGTGATAAGCAAAACTTCCATCTTCATTGTATATTGAGTTGGTCGGTTTCTCACGAGTTACTCCCTGAAATACGTTGACAAAACTATTCCATGCATCCTTTGATACAGCTCTATAACCCGAAGCGTTTACACCTACTCTGATGTATTTATTGATTTCGGAATTCAAATTCATACGGGCATTGTAACGGGAATAGTCGTTATCTTTAGTCAAACCATCTTGATAAGTGTATCCCAAAGAAGCATTGTAAGTAGTCTTTTCTGTACCTCCATTAATAGCAATGTTATGCATAGTTTCAATGGCACTCTTCTTAATGGATTCATTATACCAATCGGTACTGGGCAGTGCACCAGTACGATAACCTTCGATATCCTCTGGAGTAAACATCACGGCATCATTGGGATTTTCATTCAGGGTTGCTTCATTAAATAGGGTAGCATATTCATACGCATTAACCAATTCACGCTTTGCTACTGGTGAAGACCAAGATACATTACCAGAATAATTTACACGAGTCTTTTCTCCTTTTTTACCTTGTTTAGTTGTAATCAAAATAACACCATTAGCTGCCTGCACACCATAAATAGCTGCTGATGCTGCGTCTTTCAATACGGTAAATGTTTCAATATCATTCGGATCGAGCATATTCATACTTCCGGGTACACCATCTACAATGACTAGCGGACTTGCTGCATTAATAGAGTTCTTACCACGTACGGTGATAGAAGCTGTTTGACTACCGGGAGCACCGGAACTCTGAATGGCTGTAACACCTGGCATTTGTCCAGCAATGGCCGAAGATATACTGGATACCGGGCGAGATTCTAAGGTCTTGGCTGAAACGGTAGCTACAGAACCTGTCAAATTGGCTTTTTTCTGCACACCGTAACCTACTACCACCACTTCATCCAGAGTCTTACTATTTTCCTTTAAAACCACTTTTATAGGCTGACCTGTAAATTTTACTTCCTGTGTGATGTAACCTACGTAAGAAATGACTATAACACTGCCTTGAGGTACTCCTGTTAATGTAAAATCACCATCAATACCAGTGATAGTGCCGTTGGTTGTTCCTTTAACTACAACAGAGGCGCCAATGACTGTTTCACCCATAGCATCTTTCACAACTCCTTTACAAGTTTCAGTCTGTTGTTCTACTGCCTTTAAATTTGCCTTTGCAGGCGATATTGTTGCCTTAGTTGTACTTGAGTATGCAGCCATCAAACAAAGTAGCATACTGACAGTTTTGACTTTTTTCAGCATAAGTATTAATTTTAAAGATAACTATTCTCAAACTAGTCTATTCATACAATGTTGCTTTATGAGTAGTCTAATCCGATTTTTTTTAATCATGCGTCAAATTTATAGATTTATCCTTACTTCTCTTTCTTTTATGTCATAAAATACGTTAATAAATATACGCAATGTTCTTTAATAACTTGGTTCTACCATATAATACTTCGTTAAATTTGTAACTAATCCGTTGAAAATAAACAAGTTAATTGATATAATTTAGCAAAATGAAATAGGTCAAGTAACTGATTTTCAGTATCTTTAATGGTAAACTACCACACATTAAAGCAATGAATAAAACAGCACTTGACCAATATGAGGAAATCGTAACCGATGCTTTGAAAAGTTGTTCTGCGAAGTTACGCAAAAGTTTTAAAACAGCATTCATCCAACTCATGATTTTGTATATGGTACTGCCAAGAAAGATTAATTTCACCCAAATGGGGCGTTACTCAGACAGCTCGGAACAATGGTTCCGTCAGTTGTTTGAACGTGAATTTGACTGGATGCAGTTCAACCTCTTCCTCATGCGGCAGCGTTTGGGTGAAAATACAAGAAAAGCCATTGCCATCGACGCAAGCTACATTTCAAAGTCGGGAAAGAAGACTCCTTATATCGGCAAGTTCTGGTCGGGATGCGCTTCTGCAATGAAACGGGGACTGGAGATTCTCGGGATCGGCATTGTCGACATTGACAGCCGGGACTGTATGATGCTACGTGCGGAACAGACACCGGACAAGGCGTATCTGGAAAAGCAAGGCGAAGAGTACAACCTGGTGGACTGGTATCTTGACTTTCTCTGCAAATACAAGGACAAGTTGCTTGACATAACACGTTATGTCGTAGCAGATGCCTGGTTCTCAAAGGCAAAGTTCGTGGGTGAAGCCTGTCTGCTGGGATTCCATGTCATCAGCCGTCTGCGTGATGATGCCGCCTTGTGGTATTCACATGACGGTGTCCGCACAGGCAAACGGGGACGACCACGCATCAAAGGCGAGAAGATTGATTTTAAGAAACTCGACCTTCAGCGTTGCGAGGTCCTCGACATCGAAGGAGGAAGAGCCTACTCTGTCAAGGCCTATTCAAAGGCAATGAAACGGAACATCAAAGTCGTGGTTCATTACGCAGAATCAGGAGGACACAAAATCTATTTCTCCACCGATCTTGAAATGTCGACCAAAGACATCATCGAATACTATCGTACACGATTCCAAATCGAGTTCTGCTTCCGGGATTCCAAACAGTTTACTGGACTCAATGATTGCCAGGCAAGAGACTTGAAGAAACTTGACCTCGCTTTCAATGCATCACTGGCTTCGGTAAACATCGCAAAGCTCATGCGCCAACGATACTATCCGTTGCTCTCCATCGGACTGCTAAAAGCCTATCTGAGTAACACTTATATGCTCAAAAGAATTTTCAGCAAGTCCGGTATGAAGCCGAACAGAACATTTAATGCTAAACTTATCAAAGAACTCTTTGGCATAGTGGCAGAAGCCGCTTAGCCAATATGTTGAATTTTTAACGGACTATTACTTGCATAATCAAGACGTTTTTTATATATTTGGAACAAGTATTTAACTATAAAAAAAGTAAACATCTATGATTGCAATAACAATCAGGTTTATTCTAAAGACCTTGAAACTGGAAATAAAGAATTCACAGCAGACATAAGCAAATTGAAATCAGGTAATTATATAATCTATATTTCAGATGGTATAACTATTGTAAAAAGAAATATAACTATAAATTAATCCAATGCACAAATGAAAAACAAATTAATTAAAGGATATATTCTTTTATCCGCAGTAACCATAGGACTACAAGCTTGCAATGACGATGGTTCATACACTGGAAATGCCACTTTGAGCGATTGCATCACTTACAAAAATGCATACGATGAACACGCAATCGATAGTCTATGTTTCACTATGAGAAACGATGTGCTACTGTTCAATCACCGTAGTGCATTGGTCAATTGTGACTCAGAAGGAGCAAATGTACAGGTTCAAACCCAAGGTAACACCCTAATTATTAAAGAGGAATATTTAGGTAAGCAAGAAGCCAACTGCAACTGTATGATGAATTTGGACTATGCTATCCGGAACCTTTCTCACCAAACTTATCGAATAAAGGTTATAACTCCTACAGCAACATTGGCAGAATTCGATCTGAAAGTTGATGAAAATACAAAAGCTATCATCACTTATCCTCGATACAAGTAAGATGAGTAAAATAGCATATAACAAAAACTAAAAAACAAAGGGAAACCTATAGTATAGTTTAGCACATGAAAAGCATAGCTTTCTGACCCGTAAAGCTATGCTTTTCGGATCGTAAAGTGCCGCTTTCCGACCCTTAACTTGCCACTTTAGGTTTCATAACTTGCCACTTTAGGTTTCAAAGTGCCGCTTTCCGACCCTTAACTTGTACTGTCTTTTGCTTGTAATTTTATCTGCTTTGAATTATTCCCATGTGTCTACTTTCTCAGGGTATTTTTATTGCATTGTGTCTACAGCATTAGGGTGTGAAATGTATCAACGTAGGGGGTGAAAGCAGTGTTTTTACGTATCAATCTCTGTGAAAAGAGCATGTGTTATCTTTCATCGTTCATCGTACTGTGATGTAAATAAGATAGTTATGATGAATCATTCATAGTCCACTCTCACAACATGATGTAATGCTATGCATTGGCCACTGAACTAGCAGAGGATAAAGAAAGTGGCACTCAACGATTTGCGGCAGTGGGTGCCGCGAGAAAAGTTGTCTGTATATTTGGACTATTTCTGTATGCTGCATGAACTGATTTGATAAATAGCGAGCCAAAAACCAATCGGTTTTTGGCTCGCTATTTATCTTGATTGTCATTAGGAATCAGCTTACTTTTCTGTCTTTTCTGCCCGAGGATAATCAATGGTGAAATGCAGCCCCCGGCTTTCCTTGCGTTCCATGGCCTGGCGGGTGATGAGATAACCCACATTAATCATGTTGCGCAATTCGCACAGTTCGCGTGTGGCCTTGCTGCTCTTAAAGAGTTTCTCGGTCTCTTCATACAGAATATCGAGTCGGTTCCATGCGCGTGTCAGACGGGTGTTGCTGCGCACGATACCTACATACGATTCCATAATCTGGTTCACTTCCTTCATGCTTTGTGTGATAAGCACCCGTTCTTCATTGCTGATGGTGCCTTCATCGTTCCATTCCGGAATATCTTCGTTGAAGTCGTAGCGGTCGAGCACGCTGAGTGCATGTTTGGCAGCTGCATCTGCATAGACCACCGCTTCAATCAGAGAGTTGCTGGCCAGACGGTTGCCGCCGTGCAGACCGGTGCACGAACATTCGCCGATGGCATACAGCCGGCGGATGCTGCTCTGTCCGTCCAAGTCGACCTTGATACCTCCGCAAAGGTAGTGGGCAGCCGGAGCCACCGGAATATAATCTTTCGTGATATCAATACCGATGCTCAGACATTTCTTATAGATGTTGGGGAAATGTTTCTTTGTTTCTTCCGGGTCTTTGTGAGTGACATCCAGATAGACATGATCCTCACCGCGGGTTTTCATCTCGTTGTCGATGGCACGGGCCACGATGTCGCGTGGAGCCAGCGAGAGACGAGGGTCATACTTCTGCATGAATTCCTTACCGTCTTTGGTGCGCAGCACGCCGCCATATCCGCGCATGGCTTCGGTGATAAGGAAAGAAGGACGATCGCCCGGATGGTAAAGTGCGGTAGGGTGAAACTGGATGAACTCCATGTCTTTCACGGCACCTTTGGCACGGTATACCATGGCAATGCCATCGCCGGTGGCTACCAGCGGGTTGGTGGTGTGGCGGTACACCGCTTCGCAGCCGCCTGTGGCCATTACTGTCACTTTCGACAGGAAGGTATCTACTTCACCTGTATTTTCATTCAGCACATAGGCACCGTAGCATTTGATGCCCGGCGTGTAGCGGGTTACGATGATTCCCAAGTGGTGCTGTGTGATGATTTCCACGGCATAATGTTCTTTCAGAACCGTGATGTTGGGGTGATTTTTCACCGCTTCAATCAGGCTGGTTTGAATTTCGGCTCCTGTATTGTCTTTGTGATGAAGAATGCGGAATTCGCTGTGTCCGCCTTCCTTGTGCAAGTCGAATTCTCCGTTTTCTTTTTTGTCGAAATTCACACCCCAGTGGATGAGTTCTTCGATTTGTGCCGGTGCATTGCGTACCACCTTCTCCACTGCTTCCCGGTCGCTGATCCAGTCGCCGGCAATCAAGGTGTCTTCAATATGTTTGTCGAAGTTGTCTACCGTGAGGTCCGTTACGGAAGCAATGCCGCCTTGGGCGAAGTAGGTATTGGCCTCTTCCAATCCTGCCTTACAGATAAGGGCGACGGTGCCTTTGTGCGCCACTTTCAGCGCGAAACTCATACCGGCTATTCCAGAGCCGATGACGAGGAAATCGAATTTTCTTACCATAGTCTTGTTATTTCACGTAGCAAAGTTACTACAAAAAAGTGAAATGCGGAAAGATATAGTGATAGAATTGAGTT
>ERZ791889.28-NODE-28-length-132187-cov-23.458723_pt1 | contig 132187 bp, 129 predicted proteins | sample MGYA00510156_ERZ791889 | MGnify/ENA primary metagenome ERZ791889 (study PRJEB30046, sample SAMN00792108) | human gut metagenome | study: EMG produced TPA metagenomics assembly of the A metagenome-wide association study of gut microbiota in type 2...
CGGCATAGCGCCGGCAAAAGCTGCGGAACTCCGTATCACAATAAGCATCCAGCGACGAATGGTAGTTATCAATCTCTGCCAGCACTTCGGCAAAGTCCAAGCTGATGACCAGATAGGAATTGCGTTCGGGAGTGGGATGCTGCCCGATATACAGGCCGCCATACCACTTTTCGAAATGGTCTTTATCCAACACATCGTAATAATGCTGCAGCATGGTTAGCGTCAGGCTCTTGCCGAAACGGCGCGGGCGGATAAAGAAGAAAAACTTATTGGCTGCTTCCAAAGCCGGAATAAACACGGTCTTGTCCACGAAGTAGCAGTCGTCTTCGCGCACATCCACAAAATTCATCATCCCATAAGGGATACGCTTGCGATAAGGCATCTGATAAGGCATATTCATAATCATCCATCATTAACTCCTGCGAAGATAAGAAATATAAATGCCAATGCAGCAGAAAGGAGGTATTTTTTTGTCCCTGCAGACGGACTGCTCCGCACGCTGCTGCTCCCGGACACCGTGCCGAAAGGACATTCTTCCGAACAGTCCGTGCTCGGAAACGACCAATTTTGTGCACGCAAACGTCAAAAATGTCCATTTTTAATGGAATATCGGAGAAATTAGGGCTTTGGTTTTGGAAGAAAGCAGAAAAGGTCGTATTTTTGACGCGGTTTATAACTAATTATAACGAATACCTCCAGTGGGAAACACTTTAATTTATCAATAAAAACAGAGAAAAAAACAAAACAGAATGGAAGAAGTATTCAAGTACATTATCGGTCTTGGGGCGGCAGTTATGATGCCGGTCATTTTCACTCTCTTGGGTGTGTGTATTGGTATCAAATTCTCGAAAGCGCTGAAAAGCGGCTTGTTGGTGGGTGTCGGATTCGTGGGCTTGTCTATCGTGACAGCACTGCTTACCAGCAGTCTGGGTCCTGCCTTGAGCAAAATGGTGGAGATCTACGGGCTGGAACTGGGAATTTTTGACATGGGCTGGCCGGCAGCGGCTGCTGTGGCCTACAACACGTCGGTAGGTGCATTCATCATCCCGGTGTGTCTGGGTGTCAACTTAATCATGTTGCTCACTAAAACAACCCGTACGGTCAACATCGACTTGTGGAACTACTGGCACTTTGCTTTCATCGGAGCCATCGTTTATTTTGCTTCCGACAGCATCTTCTGGGGATTCTTTGCCGCTATCATCTGCTACATCATCACGCTGGTGATGGCCGATATGACAGCACCTGCTTTCCAGAAATTCTACGACAAGATGGACGGTATCTCCATCCCGCAGCCTTTCTGCCAGAGCTTCGTTCCGTTTGCTGTTATCATCAATAAGCTTCTCGACCTGATTCCGGGATTCGACAAGCTGAACATCGACTCTGAAGGTATGAAGCAGAAATTCGGTCTGCTGGGCGAACCTCTGTTCCTGGGTATCGTAATCGGTTGCGGTATCGGTGCACTGGGCTATGCTTCTTGGGCTGAAATCGTGGACAACATCCCCACCATCCTGGGTCTGGGTATCAAGATGGGTGCCGTGATGGAGCTGATTCCGCGCATCACCAGCCTGTTTATCGAAGGTTTGAGACCTATTTCGGATGCTACCCGCGAACTGATTGCCAAGAAATACAAGAGCAATGCCGGCCTGAACATCGGTATGAGTCCTGCCCTGGTTATCGGTCACCCCACTACGCTGGTGGTATCGCTGCTGCTGATTCCTATTACTATCTTGCTGGCTGTTATCCTGCCGGGCAACCGCTTCTTGCCGCTGGCTTCACTGGCTGGTATGTTCTACCTGTTCCCCATGATTCTGCCTATCACGAAAGGAAACGTGGTGAAATCGTTCATCATCGGTCTCGTGGCACTGACTATCGGTCTGTATTTCGTGACTGAGCTGGCCGACTTCTTTACACTGGCTGCCAAGGATGTGTATGCAGCTACCGGTGACCCCACTGTGAACATTCCCGAAGGCTTTCAGGCAGGTGCTCTGGACTTTGCTTCCAGCCTTTTCTGCTGGGTGATCTTCCACCTGACATACAGCTTCAAGATTGTAGGCCCGGCTATCCTGGTGGCTATCGCATTGGGTATGGCTATCTACAACCGCATCCGCATGAGCAGAAACGATGCCAAGGCGGCTGCTGAAGCACAGAAATAAGAAGAGTTGAGGAAAAGAAATTATTTAATACTAACTACTATATTAATAAAACGCTGAAATATGAAAAAGTTAGCAATTGCAATGATGCTGGGCATCGCAGCGATTTCTGCATCTGCCCAAATGAACTATAAGGTTCAGACAGCTTGTCATCCGCAAGACGTGAAACACTACGACACAGAACGTCTGCGCAATTCATTCATGATGGAAAAAGTAATGGCTCCCGATGAAATCAACCTGACTTACACTTTGTATGACCGCTTGATTTACGGAGGTGTGATGCCGGTAAATAAAGAACTGAAACTGGAAACTTTCCGCGAACTGGGTCCGGAAATCACGTATTTCCTGGAACGCCGCGAACTGGGTGTGATCAACACTGGCGGTGACGGTATCGTGACTGTGGACGGCAAGGAATATCCGATGACTTACAAGGAAGCACTCTACGTGGGCTGCGGCAACAAGGAAGTGTCTTTCAAGAGTGTAGACGCCAGCAAACCGGCTAAGTTCTACATCAACTCGGCTCCGGCTTACAAGCAATTCGTGACTCAGCTGATTACAACAGATGCGAAACTGCAGAAGGCTAACCCGAAAAAATATGCGCTGGGTATTTCTGACCACTACGGTAAGATGGAAGACAGCAACGACCGTATCGTGAACCAGCTGATTGTGAAGACTGTGCTGGAAAGAGTGAAAGGCGGCGGTACAAACCAGCTGCAGATGGGCTTGACTGAACTGGCTCCGGGTTCTGTATGGAACACGATGCCGGCTCACACACACACTCGCCGCATGGAAGCTTACTACTATTTCAACCTGGCTGAAGGCAACTCTATCTGCCACCTGATGGGCGAACCGAAAGAAGAACGCCTGGTATGGCTGCAGAACGAACAAGCTATCACTTCTCCGGAATGGAGCATCCACGCTGCTGCCGGTACTCGCAACTATACTTTCATCTGGGGTATGGCTGGTGAAAACTTGAAGTATAGCGACAAGGACGAAATCAAATATACAGAAATGCGCTAATCTGAAGCATGCTGTGTGACATAACACCATAAGGTAATTATAAAAAGAGACTCTGTTCACTCCCACTCTCACGAAGGAAGAACGGAGTCTTTTTTTTTGATGTCCTCTTCCATTTCAAGAGACCATGCAGGCTGACGGGCTGCCGGAAAATCTACTGAACCCGGACGATGCAACCGGATACAAAAAAAAGCCTCTTCTCACGAAGAAGGCTTTTCAGATTTGCTTACTCTGCATTATTATCATGCTTATTTGTTCAACCGAAAAATACTGAATAAATAAATACAGCTTTTCCAATAATGAAGAATAGCAAACGTTAAGATGAAAAAAAGGGAAGTCTCACGACTTCCACAATTCTTCTAACCTTAAATCTAAATCTCTATGAAAAAAACGTGCTGCAAATATAAGTAATTGTTCAGCAACAAGGTGTTAACGAATTACATAAAGAGGAAATAAAAACTAATATCTGCAAAAATATATAGAATTACACCGGACTTTCTATTAAATTTAATAAACTACCGTAAAGAGAATTGGACTTAAGCAGGCTGGGAACTCCCAAAATGAACAGCTGCTTGCGTGCCCGGGTGAGGGCCACATTCAACTTCCGGTCGATCAGTACTCCTTCGTCTTCGGTGAGGTTTGACATCAATTTTAACTGATAGCGGCTGTTCACACAGCAGGAATAAATAATCACATCGCGCTCGCTTCCCTGGAAACGCTCCACGGTGTCCACCAGTATCCGGTTGAGGGCGGTGATGCCTTTCTTTTCGATGGATTGCTTTATCAACGCAATCTGGCTGCGGTAGGGGGTGATGATGCCCAAGGTGCGCGACTCATCGAAAGTGTCTGCATTGCTTTCATAGACCTGCACTGCCAGTGTGGCTGCCATTTCGGCCTCCGACACATTGATTTTCAACGGAGTGCCCAACTTTTCGGGTACAGACGGATAGAAGACCAGACGTGGCACAAGGGAGGCTTCTTCCTGCTGATGGGGCAAACCTACGGGCACGAGCCGGCCGCCGTAGAACGCCTGGTTGGCAAACTGAGCCACTGCCGGATGCATCCGTCCCTGCTTGCACAGCATGTCGTAGAAATGGGTATAGCCTGCCTCAGACGGCTGCGCCACGAATCCGCGGTAGAGCCGTTCAAACAGCGAATCTTTCAGGTTGGTGAGTCCGACGGACAGCAAGGCTTCGTCGCTGACAGCCGACTGCTCGGTGTCCTGAAGCACCACGGCAGGAAGCTGCTTGTGGTCGCCTATCAGAACAAACTGATCGATGGCATTGCGTCCGTCTTCGCTGCGGGCACAAAGGATGCCCAGCAGCTGGGGTTCCAGTATCTGTGTGGCCTCATCGATGATGGCCGCATTGAAATGCTTCAGCCGGAAGAGTTCGGGTTTGCCGGAAATGGCTGCCACCGTGCCCACTAGGATGCGGCACTGCTGAATGCGCTGGGCCACATCCGAACGGCGGCGGCAGGAAGAGAGTACGTTCTCGATGAGATGCTCCCGATAGCGTTCGTCGCACGACAGCTCACTGCCCACCCGGATGAAATCTACCTCCGGAGCAATGGACGAGAGCGACTTGCAGATTTCATCCACCGCGCGGTTGGTGTAGGAAAGCAGCAGGATGTGGTTGGCTTCGTCGGCATGAAAGAGTTCCACCATTTTCTTCAGGGCACACGACGTCTTCCCCGTGCCGGGAGGACCGACCAGCAGAAAACAGTCTTTGGCCGCCACGGCCTTGAGCGCAATCCGGGTAAAGTCGTCGGGCGCCTGGGCGATGGCTGCATCGCAGGAAGCATCATACCGGGGCATGCGCTGGGAAAGCAGCAAATCGCGCCGCTCCTGCGTGGCCGACAGGAAGGCATACAGTCCCTGATACATGAAACGGAAGGTGGTGTCCATCACGTCGTGCTCGATGGCATAAAGACTGGACGCAGGCAACACGGAAGTATTTTGCTGGGCAGAACGCAGCCGGATGCCGATTTCCTCCTCTGTCATGTATTCGATGTTGCCCTTGAATATCATCTTGTTGGTGACCTTGTCGGTCACACTGTTGCGCTCATAGAGCACAATGGCATCTCCCTGCCGGAAATTAGGAAGGTAGGAAGCTGCAGACTCTCCGCTGCTGCCCGCCACCAGAAACTGCGGCTGGCGGCTCAGAACCAGATAAGCTTTCTGCTCATCGGCAGCATGGTTTTCCTTCATCCGCAAATCATAGATAATCTCCCCTGTCTCACACTTTTCATCGAGCGTAGAGAGCCACAGGGAAGCGGCGCCTTTCTGTCCTTCATAGGCGGCATCACCCGACTTGGACACATAGAGTTCCTTCGTGAGAAAATTGTAGAGGGCATAGAAGTACTTTCTCTCCAGCGGAGAAAGGCGGTCTATCTTCTCGCGCAGGCTGTCGATGGAAGGACGCAGGTAGTTGGTCCAGAAACGCCCGGAAAGGTTGCGCTCATTCAAAATGTCGGCATGGAGCTCGCCCAGTTTCTCTGCCGTAAACGAGAGGCTGTTGTGCAGCTGCACGGCATACTCGCCCGCCACGATGCGGTTGCGCACATCGATGGCCCTGCGCACCATGGCCCAAGACGACCGCGCGGGATAGAGAAGCGGGTAACGGGTGTAGAGCAGATAAGCCTTCACCTTGCGGTGATCCATCCCCATGGAGTATTGGAGCACAGCCTGATAAAGCAACATCTGCACCTTGTTGTTCTCCTTGGGCTCCACTTTGCCCGGAATGAGATACTCGTCGGCCTTGCCCGACTTCATTTCGATGAACGAACTCATGTCGCGCTGCATGTAGTCCAACCGCCCCTGCAGGCCCAGCGCCTCACAGATGTAGGTGGGTTCGAGCACAGCATCCGTCTTGTCGAGCTCATAGCCTGCCCAGTGAAAGGTGTCGTTCACCGTTTCACGGATGTGCTCGAAATGCAGCTTGCAGTCGTCGAAAAACTGCCGTTCTTTCTCTTTTTCGCGCAAATCGGCACAGGCCGCCAGCTCGATGGGATAACGGCGGAACGCCTTCTGCATACATTCCAGGTAGTTCACTTCCCCGCTTTCGGAATGAATCCATTCATCCAGAAAGAGATTGGCAATGTTTCCCAGAAGCAGCGGACGTGCATTTTCGATGGGCTGAAGACGCGAAAGAAGGTAGTTGGCCGGATGATGCCCATAGTCACGGAAACACTCGGCCAGCGCACTGATGTCGAGCAGGTAATCGGGCTCCAGGACGATGAACGAAGGGGTGAGTATGCCTGCCTCGTCCACCGCTACATCCAGCAGATTCAGCTGGGCATGCTTCCAAAGCACGCGGCAGGTCTCGTTGAACTCCTCGTTGATTTGCGGAACACCGTAGCGCACTTTCAGCAGCGTTTCCGACACTTCATCCAGCGGGGTGACATACAGATACTGCGCATCGGACTCCTGAAAGCACACACGCATGCGCTCCACCCGCTTATGGGGCAGCGGCGCCACCAGATAGGTGGCATCGGCTGCCGGCAGCAGGCGGTAGAGTGCTTCCGGAATATCCTCGCCCGAGAGCTTGCGCACAAAGAAAGCCAGTGTCTTGGCATCCCGCAACAGATGCTCCCTCACCGGTTGGGAGGTGTGATTCAAAATCTGATTGGAAGTCAGCCGAAACGTGTGCAGCCGGTTCTGCTCACCCACCGAAAGGTCCAGCTTGGACGACACAAAACTGATGCGCGCCGAGAGGTCGGTCATCTGCAAGCTCTCATGCTGCATCTGCGAACGGCAGATGCGTTCAAGCAAATCGCGCATCTGCTTGTAGCCCACGGCCAGACAGCTGTCGTCGGCCCGGCAGACAGCCAGCAGCAGGTCGTACGACTCAGACGCCAGCAGAGGATCAACGGTCCTGTCTGCTCCCCGTTTATCTTCCATTCTCTGCATCGGCCAACGGTTGTTTCTTATCTTTAATCATCCAAATACTCATCTCATAAAGCAAATAGAGCGGCACCGATACCACCGTCAGGGTGAACGGGTCGCCTGTGGGCGTAATGACGGCTGCCACCACGACAATAGCCACGATGGCATGACGGCGGTATTTGCGCAGGAACGACCGGTCTACAATGCCCAGCAACGAGAGCAGCCAGGTGACCAGCGGCAACTCAAAAGCCAGCCCCATGCAGAGGATGAGCATCATGAAATTGTCGATATACGAATTGAGCGACAAGATGTTCTCCACCTCCACGCTCAGCTGATAGGTGGAAAGGAAACGGAGTGTCAGCGGATAGACCATGAAATAGCCCAGCAGCACACCGAGGAAGAACATCACCGCCCCCACACCCAATGCCTTGGACACCCCTTTCTTTTCATCGGGATACAAAGCCGGAGCGATGAAGCGCCACACCTCATACAGCAGATAGGGCATGGCGGTGACCACCGAGAGCCAGAAAGCCGTGGAGATATGGATAAAAAAAGGGGCAGCCAAATTGATGTTGACCAACTTGACATGAAATTCCTGCGTAAAGAATTCGTCGGTTAAATCCAGTGTCCGGCCGATGTAACGCAAAAAATCATAGAAAATAAAATCATTGTGACACGGCGCCAGGATCACATGGTCGAACAGATAAGGCATGGCCACAAAATAGCCGGCCGCCAAGACCATCCAAACGCCGATCACCCGGAAAAGCACTCTGCGCAACTCTTCCAAGTGATCCCAAAAGCTCATTTCTGCCATCCGTACACCCTTTACTTATTAGTGTCCGACGGCTTGTCCAGTTCTTCTTTTGCCTTATTGATTTCCTCTTTTGCTTCATTCACGCCTTCCTTGAAGCTCTTCACGCCCTTGCCCAGTCCGCGCATCAGTTCGGGAATTTTCTTTCCGCCAAACAGCAGCAAAATAACAAGCACAATCGCAATCCACTCCCAGCCGCTCGGCATCAATAGTAAAAACAAATATGTCATAAGTGTATCGTAATAAAATTATTATTTATCTTGCAAAGATACTTTTTTAACCGTAATGAAGAAACCTCCTCCGTTAATTATTCTTGGTAATACACCCGTTTCACCCGGGTAGAAACACTGGTGAGCACCTCATAAGGGATGGTTTCCAGCGTGTCGGACAACTTGGTGATGGGCAGGTCATCGCCAAAGATTATCACCTTGTCGCCTTCCCGGCAATCGATGCCGGTGACATCAATCATGCAGACATCCATGCAGATATTGCCCACATAAGGTGCTTTCTTCCCGTTTACCAGGCAGTAGGCATTGCCCCGGCCCAAGTGCCGGTTCAGCCCGTCGGCATAACCGATGGGAATGGCTGCAATGCGCGACGGACGGACCAGATGCCCCATGCGGCTGTAGCCCACCGTGTCTTCCTCGGGCACCTCCCGAATCTGCAGGATGGTGGTCTTCAGCGTGCTCACGTTGTGGATAATCGAATTGTCTATCGGACTGATGCCATACAGACCGATGCCCAGACGCACCATGTCGAACTGTGCACCAGGGAAGCGTTCGATACCGGCCGTGTTGCAGATATGACGGAGAATCTTGTGTGAAAAAGCCGCCTGCAGCTCCAAAGAACCTTTCTCGAACTGCACAATCTGCTGACGGGTGAAAGCATCAAACTGAGGCGAATCGCTGCCCACGAAATGCGAGAACACCGAACGGGGAATGACAGCATTCTGCCCCTTCAGGCGACAGATGAGCTGGGGAATGTCATCCACCGAAAAGCCCAGGCGGTGCATTCCGGTATCAAGCTTGATGTGAATGGGAAAATGAGTGACCCCCTCCTTTTCCGCCGCCTTGATCAAAGCATCGAGCAGATAGAAATTATACACCTCCGGCTCCAGTTTGTAGTCGAACATCGTTTTAAAAGCCGTCAGTTCAGGGTCCATGATGATGATGGACGACGTGATGCCGGCTTTCCGCAGTTCCGAGCCCTCATCGGCCACAGCCACGGCCAGATAATCCACATGATGTTCCTGCAATGTCTTGGCAATCTCATACGAACCGGCTCCGTAGGCCGATGCCTTGACCATGCAGACCATCTTCGTGTCGGGATTCCGCAGCATCGCACGATAGTGGTTGAGATTCTCCACCATGGCATGCAGGTTGACCTCCAGAATCGTTTCATGCACCTTCAGTTCCAGCGCCTCAGACACTTCATCGAAATGAAAAACGCGCGACCCTTTCACCAAAATAGCTTCCGACTGCAGCGTGCGCAAGATGCCCGAAGCCAGCAACGCTCCCGTGTTGGGAAAGAAATGAGATTCGATGTCGTCATCAAAACGGACGGCACACGACGAAATTTCCGGTCCCACCCCAATCAGTTTATCCACACCCCGGCTGCGTATCAGCTGCCCCACCCTGCGATAGAGCGACACAGCCGTCTGTCCCGTTTCCAGGATATCCGATAAAATCAACGTACGCTTCAGCCCTTTTTTTTCCGAACGGCGCACCAGAAAATCGAGCGCTATATCCAAAGAAGCCAGATCGGAATTGTAGCTGTCGTTAATCAGCAGGCAGTTATTTTTGCCCTCCTTCACTTCCAGCCGCATGGCGATGGGCTCCAGATGAGCCATACGGGCCGTAATCTCCTCGGCCGGCGTCATGAGATACAGACACACCGCCAGGCAGTTGAGCGCATTTTCGATGGAAGCCTCATCCACAAAAGGAAGCTGGAACGTGTTGTCCATATCGAGATAGCGGTAAGAAATCACCGTACAATCTTCCTTCTTCTCCACCTTGCTGATATATAACGGGCGCTCGATGTCCGTGCGGCTCCAGGCAATCTCACGGGCCGTGAGCATCGACTTCGACACACAGTTGCTGATAAACTCGTCGTCTCCGTTGTACACCACCACATCACAATCTTTGAAGAAAGAAAGCTTCTCCATACACTTTTCCTGCAGAGAGAAGAAATTCTCCTGATGCGCTCCGCCGATGTTGGTCAGCACCCCGATGGTGGGCTGGATAATCCGTTTCAACGCCCCCATCTCTCCCATTTCCGATATGCCTGCCTCGAAGATGCCGAGGTCGGCTTCTTCGTGCAGCTGCCACACCGAAAGCGGCACACCAATCTGCGAATTGTAGCTGCGCGGCGAACGCACGATGCAGCGATCGGGACTCAGCAGCTGATGAAGCCACTCTTTCACCACCGTTTTGCCGTTGCTGCCCGTGATGCCGATGACCGGAATGTCGAAATGCTGACGGTGCACCTCGGCCAGTTTCTGCAACGCCTTCAGCGTATGGGGCACCACCAGAAAGTTGGAAGAAGGAAATTCGGAGCTGTCAATCCGCTTGAAATCCTCCTCAGAGACCACAAAATTACGCACGCCCCGGTCGTACAAGTCGGCCAGATAACGCACCCCGCTGTTGCGCTTGGTCGTCAATGCAAAGAAAAGAGTTTCCTCCGGAAAACTCAAGGAGCGGCTGTCTGTGAGCAGCCAATCAACAGATGCCTCCTGCTCTCCCACCCGGCGAGCATGCATGCATTGGGCTATGGATTCAATCGTATATGACATAATTCTATTTCTTTTTGAAAATCTAAGTACGGGTATTTTCCGATAAGTCGTTCTATTTTTAACACAATTTGACCTAAAAAACGGTGATAAGCCTCCGAATGAGGGTGAAAAGGGCGGTGTTCCAAATCCCGGCGTATATCATCCACCGCCTCCAGTATCCGGAGCGTTTCCGGCGAGAAGCAGGCATCCGAGAAGCGTTGCCACAGGTAGCGCACGGCCAGAGGCGAAGGATGCACCATGTCTTCTGCATAAAAACGGTAATCACGCAGCTCATCCAACACAATCTCGTAAGAAGGGAAGTAACACACCCTGCCGGGAAAGAGCTGCTGCAGCCGGTCGATGGCCAGCAGCAAGGTGGCCTTGCTCAGCTGATTGGCATGCATGCCGTCGCGCTGATGGCGGATAGGACTCACCGTAAACAGCAGGCGCGCCTGAGGACGGAGGGCAGTGAGGTCTGCTATGAGCGCCTGATACTCCGCCACGATTTCATCCATCGAAAGCAGCCTTCTCGTAAACTGCTTTTCGGGCAGCTTATGGCAGTTGGCCACCACCTTTCCGGTGTCTTTCTGCTCATAGACATAGGCCGTTCCGAACGTCAGCATCAGCCAATCCAGGCGCTGCACCCGCTCATGCGCCTGCTGCAACCGGTCATTGATGTGCTGCAAAACCAGGCAGGGCGATTCTGCCGAGAAGCTGCCATGATGCATCGAACTGTGCCACAACCCCTTGTAGAAAAAGAGATCTGACTCCTCATACACCTTGCCGTTTCTGATCTCCTTCCATGCCGCCCCGATGGAGAGCGGATTGTAAAGAATGCCAAAAGGATTCATGTCCACCTGGAACTTGCCCTCCCGGAGAAAATTCCCCATATTTTCGGCAAAACAAGACCCCATCAAGAGAATCTGATCGGCATGGCTAACGGACGAAAAGTCAGCGGGTAACTCCACTGTCGTTTGAAAGTTCATAGGAGATTATATCATTTTATTACGTTTCGTATGCAAAAGTATACTTTCTTTTCGTATTTTTGCATTAAATATCCTAGAATCATGAATAGTGAACCAACATATCATTTGCTAAACTCCATCAATTACCCAGACGATCTGCGGAAGTTGCCGATAGATCAGCTACCGGAGGTATGCAAAGAGCTTAGACAAGATATCATCAAGGAGCTCTGTTGTAATCCGGGACATTTTGCTTCGAGTTTAGGAACTGTAGAGCTCACGGTAGCTCTCCACTATATATACAACACTCCTTACGACCGCATCGTATGGGATGTGGGGCATCAGGCTTATGGACACAAAATTCTGACAGGGCGCAGAGAGGCTTTCTCGACCAACCGGAAATTCGGAGGAATCCGTCCGTTTCCGTCGCCCGAGGAAAGCGAATACGACACATTTACCTGCGGACACGCATCCAACTCCATATCGGCGGCTCTCGGCATGGCTGTGGCAGCCAACCGGAAAGGAGAGAAACGTCACGTGGTGGCTGTCATCGGTGACGGTTCCATGAGCGGGGGCTTAGCTTTCGAAGGGCTAAACAATGCCTCTGTGACCCCGAACAACCTGCTTATTATTTTAAACGACAACAACATGGCCATCGACCGCAGCGTGGGTGGCATGAAGCAATATCTGTTCAACCTGACTACCTCCAACCGCTACAACAAGCTCCGCTTCCAGCTCTCGCAGCTGCTGTTTAAGCTGGGCCTGCTGAACGACGAGCGGCGCAAGGCACTGATCCGTTTCGGCAACAGTCTGAAATCGATGGCTGCCCAGCAGCAGAATGTCTTCGAGGGGATGAACATCCGCTATTTCGGTCCCATCGACGGACACGACGTGAAGAAGCTGGTGCGGGTACTGAACGACATCAAGGACATGAAAGGACCCAAGATTCTTCACCTGCACACCACGAAAGGAAAAGGGTTTGGCCCGGCCGAGAAGCACGCCACCGAATGGCACGCCCCCGGCAAGTTCAACCCCGTGACAGGCGAACGTCTGATTGCCAATACAGAAGGGATGCCTCCCCTCTTTCAGGAGGTGTTCGGCCACACGCTGGTGGAACTGGCTGAAGCCAATCCCCGCATTATCGGCGTCACTCCGGCCATGCCCAGCGGCTGCTCGATGAACCTGCTCATGGAGAAAATGCCCGACCGGGCTTTCGACGTGGGCATAGCCGAAGGACATGCCGTGACCTTCTCGGGAGGAATGGCCAAGGACGGTCTGCAGCCGTTCTGCAACATCTATTCTTCGTTCATGCAGCGGGCACACGACAATGTCATCCACGACATCGCGATACAGAAACTGCCTGTGGTGCTGTGTCTCGACCGCGCCGGTCTGGTGGGCGAAGACGGTCCCACGCATCACGGAGCCTTCGACATGGCTTGCCTGCGCCCCATACCGAACCTGACGATTTCTTCACCGATGAACGAACAGGAGCTGCGCCGGCTGATGTACACAGCGCAACTGCCGGACAAAGGACCGTTCGTGATCCGCTATCCGCGCGGACGCGGGGTGCTGGTGGACTGGAAATGTCCGCTGGAGGAAGTACCGGTGGGCAAAGGACGGAAGCTGAAGAACGGAGACGACCTCGCCGTGATCTCCATCGGCCCTATCGGAAATACGGCTGCCCGGGCCATCGCCCAGGCGGAGAAAGAACTGTCTGTATCCATAGCTCACTACGACCTGCGTTTTCTGAAACCGCTGGACGAAGCCATGCTGCATGAGATCGGACGCAAGTTCAGCCGCATCCTGACCGTGGAAGACGGAATCATTGAAGGCGGCATGGGTAGTGCTGTCCTTGAATTTATGGCAGATCATAGCTACAAACCGACTGTGAAACGTATCGGCATTCCGAACATCTTCGTGGAGCACGGCACCGTGAAGGAGCTGTACCGCGTATGCGGCATGGACGAAGAGAGTATGCTGACCCTTATAAAAGAATGGACGAAATAAGATGAAGATTATTATTGCAGGTGCCGGTAATGTGGGCACCCATCTGGCCAAACTGTTATCAAGAGAAAAACAGGATATTATCCTGATGGACGATGACGAGGAGAAACTCAGCGCGCTGAGTTCCAACTTCGACTTGCTCACCGTCACTGCCTCTCCTTCTTCGATTTCCGGCTTAAAGGAAGTGGGAGTGAAGGAAGCCGACCTTTTCATCGCGGTGACTCCCGACGAGAGCCGCAACATGACAGCTTGCATGCTGGCTACCAATCTGGGAGCAAAAAAAACGGTGGCACGCATCGACAATTATGAATATCTGCTGCCCAAGAACAAGGAGTTCTTCCAGAAACTGGGGGTAGACTCACTGATCTATCCTGAGATGCTGGCAGCCAAGGAGATTGTATCATCCATGAAAATGAGCTGGGTACGCCAATGGTGGGAGTTCTGCGGCGGAGCCCTGATTCTGATCGGTACGAAGATGCGCGAGAAGGCGGAAATTCTGAACATACCGCTCTACGAGCTGGGAGCTCCCAACATTCCCTACCACGTGGTGGCTATCAAGCGCGGCACCGAGACCATCATCCCTCACGGAGATGACGTCATCAAGCTGAACGATATTGTTTACTTCACCACGACCCGTAAATACATTCCCTATATCCGCAAAATTGCGGGCAAGGAAGACTATGCCGACGTGCGCAACGTCATGATTATGGGCGGCAGCCGGATTGCCGTGCGCACGGCCCAGTATGTGCCCGACTACATGCAGGTGAAGATTGTGGAAAACGACATCAACCGGTGCAACCGGCTCACCGAACTGCTGGACGACCACATCATGATTATCAACGGTGACGGCCGCGACATGGATCTGCTCATGGAGGAAGGACTGAAAAATACGGAGGCTTTCGTGGCGCTGACCGACAACTCGGAGACCAATATCCTGGCTTGCCTGGCAGCCAAGCGCATGGGCGTGAACAAAACCGTGGCCGAAGTGGAGAACATCGATTACATCGGTATGGCTGAGAGTCTGGACATCGGAACGGTGATCAACAAGAAGATGATTGCCGCCAGCCACATCTATCAGATGATGCTGGATGCCGACGTGTCCAACGTGAAATGCCTCACCTTTGCCAATGCCGACGTGGCGGAATTCACGGTGCCCGAAGGCGCAAAAATCACGAAACACCTCATCAAAGACCTCGGACTGCCCAAGGGAACCACCATCGGCGGCATGATACGCAACGGTGAAGGTATCCTGGTGACCGGTGACACCCTGATTCAGCCGGGCGACCATGTCGTGGTGTTCTGCCTCAGCATGATGATTAAAAAGATAGAAAAGTTTTTCAACTAAACCCGATAACCAAAAAAACAGACGTAAGAAAGCGATGATAAACTCAAAGATGATATACCGGATTATAGGTTTCCTGCTTCTCATAGAAACAGCCATGTTGCTATGCTGCAGCGGTGTTTCGCTTTTTTACGAAGGATGCGACCTGAAGAGTTTCCTGCTCTCCTCGGCCATCACAGCAGGCACTGGTCTGCTGCTGCTCGCAGTGGGCAAAGGAGCCGAAAAGTCGCTGAACCGACGGGACGGCTATGTGATAGTCAGCATTGCGTGGGTCACTTTCTCCCTCTTCGGCATGCTACCTTATTATATAGGAGGCTTCATCCCCAGCGTGACCGATGCCTTCTTTGAAACCATGTCGGGCTTCAGCAGTACGGGAGCCACGATTCTGAACAACATTGAATCCATGCCCCACGGCATCCTGTTCTGGCGGGCTATGACCCAGTGGATAGGCGGTTTGGGTATTGTGTTCTTCACCATCGCCGTGCTGCCCATATTCGGTGTCAGCGGCATCCAGGTGTTTGCAGCAGAAGCCACCGGACCGACACACGACAAGGTGCACCCGCGCATTGACGTGACGGCCAAATGGATCTGGGGCATCTATGCCGGCATGACAGGCACCCTGACTCTGCTGCTGGCATTAGGAGGTATGAGCGTGTTCGACAGTATCTGCCACGCCTTCACCACTACCAGTACCGGTGGTTTTTCCACCAAGCAAGCCAGCGTAGAATTCTACCAGTCGCCCTACATTGAGTATGTCATTGCCATCTTCATGTTCCTCTCGGGCATCAACTTCACCCTGTTGCTACTCATGTTCAACGGAAAGATAAAGAAATTCATTCACGATGCCGAACTGAAGTTCTACTTCGTCTGCGTGTCCTTCTTTACCCTGTTTATCGCCGTATGGCTCTACCAGACCTCGCCGATGGGGGCCGAAGAAGCCTTCCGCAAATCGTTCTTCCAAGTGGTTTCCCTGCAGACCTCCACCGGATTTGCCACTGCCGACTACATGCTATGGCCTTCCATCCTGTGGGGATGCCTGCTGATACTGATGATTATAGGAGCCTGTGCAGGCAGCACCACCGGCGGCATCAAATGCATCCGCATGGTCATCCTGTTCAAGATTGTGAAGAATGAATTCAAGCACATCCTCCACCCCAATGCTGTGCTCCCCGTGCGGGTGAACAAACAGGTGATCCCTCCCACGATTCAGTCTACCGTGCTGGCCTTCACCTTCCTATATGCCACCATCGCATTCATCAGCATTCTGGTGATGATGGGACTGGGAGTGGGATTCCTTGAAGCGGTAGGCACCGTGCTTTCCAGCATGGGCAATATGGGACCGGGACTGGGCACCTGCGGACCGGCCTATTCGTGGAGCGAACTGCCTGACCTGGCAAAATGGCTGTGCTCTTTCCTCATGCTCCTGGGACGTCTGGAACTGTTTACCGTGCTGCTGCTGTTCACATCCGACTTCTGGAAAAGAAACTAAGAGGATGCACCAGGCAAGTGCTGCCCCTTGCTTCCCAAGCTGGAGGACGCGAGTTCTGGCCGGTTGACACCCTCAAAAATAAAGAACCGGCACCCCCGATGAAAGAACAGAGTGCTAAAAAAACTTTATTTTGCTATATAGAGATTACAAAAAATAAAATTTTAGTTCTATCTTTGCAGCTCTAAAAGTAAAAAATGAAACAAAGTTTAAAAATCGGTCTATTCATGATATTGACTTTGCTGCTCCATAGCTTCTCCGACAAAGCCATGGCAGAAGCCGGCAAAGTAGCACTCCCGACCTACCATCAGGACGAGTGCTATATATCTCAAGAGCAACCCGATAACAACATGCTTTCCCATTTGTTTCACCTGCATGCCACTCCTTCCTGCGACATGAGTCACACCGACGGAGTGCATGTGCCCGGCAACAAAAGCGTCCTTTGGGTGATAGCCTATTTTTACAAGCACCACAGGCTGTCTCAAAGTCCCCCTCCTGCTGCCCGTCAGTATTCCCCTATTCTTTCCAGCGATCCCGTGTCTCACTATATATACGGATTAAGAAAAATCGTCATTTAGACCGATTGCGATTACTACAGTCATTCCCATACAGTTGGCCATTCACCAGAGGGTGAGCAGGTCAAGTGCAGATTTTTATATACTATTCAATCTAAACAGTTATTGAATTATGAACTTTACATTTTTAGTTGTTGTCTTACTGACAGCGCTGGCCTTTGTAGGCGTAGTGATAGCCCTATCCAGAGCCATTTCTCCACGCTCCTACAACCCGCAGAAGTTTGAAGCTTACGAATGCGGTATTCCTACACGCGGCAAATCATGGATGCAGTTCCGTGTGGGATACTATCTGTTTGCCATTCTGTTTTTGATGTTCGATGTAGAAACAGCCTTTCTGTTTCCTTGGGCAGCAGTCATGAGTGAAATGGGTCCGCAAGGACTTATCAGCATTCTCTTCTTTTTCATCATTTTAGTTCTGGGCCTTGCATATGCTTGGAGGAAAGGAGCGTTGGAATGGAAATAATAAAAAAACCGAAAATAAAATCAATTCCGTATGAGGAGTTTATCGACAATGAATCATTGGAAAAGCTGGTCAAAGAGCTCAATGCAGGAGGAGCCAACGTGGCTCTTGGCGTGCTCGACGACTTCATCAACTGGGGACGCAGCAACTCGCTGTGGCCGCTCACGTTTGCTACCAGCTGCTGCGGTATCGAATTCATGGCATTGGGTGCCGCCCGTTACGACATGGCCCGCTTCGGGTTTGAAGTAGCCCGTGCCAGTCCGCGTCAGGCCGACATGATCATGGTGTGCGGAACCATCACCAACAAGATGGCCCCCGTACTGAAACGTCTGTACGACCAGATGCCCGATCCGAAATATGTCATTGCCGTGGGAGGATGTGCCGTGAGTGGTGGTCCTTTCAAGAAATCCTATCACGTAGTCAACGGAGTGGATAAGATTCTTCCGGTAGACGTATACATTCCGGGCTGTCCTCCCCGCCCTGAAGCCTTCTATTATGGAATGATGCAGCTTCAGCGCAAGGTGAAAATCGAAAAATTCTTCGGTGGAGTGAACAGAAAAGAGAAAAAGCCGGAAGTAAATGAATAACAATTAGCTAAAACAGACATGCAAGAAATACAATTTATAGCCCCTGAAGCCCTACACGATGAGATGCTCCGCCTGCGCAATGAAAAGCAGATGGACTTTCTGGAAAGCCTCACCGGTATGGACTGGGGAATCGCAGACGAAAAAGACAGCCCGGAGAAACTACGGGGACTGGGGGTGGTCTATCACTTGGAATCCACGATCACCGGGGAACGCATAGCGCTCCAGACAGCTACTGCCAACCGGGAGCAACCGGAACTGCCGTCGGTAAGTGACATTTGGAAAATAGCCGATTTCTATGAGCGTGAAGTGTATGATTTCTACGGCATTATCTTTGTGGGACACCCCGATATGCGCCGTCTGTACCTGCGCAACGACTGGGTGGGCCATCCGATGCGCAAGGACAACGATCCCGAAAAGGACAACCCGCTGTGCATGACCAATGAAGAAACCTTCGACACCACCCAGGAAATTGAACTGAATTCCGACGGAACCATCAAAAACAAGGAGACCAAGCTCTTCGGAGAAGAGGAATACATTGTCAACATCGGTCCGCAACACCCTGCCACCCACGGTGTGATGCGTTTCCGCGTGTCGCTGGAAGGAGAAATCATCCGCAAGATTGATGCCAACTGCGGCTATATCCACCGGGGAATCGAGAAGATGAACGAAAGCCTGACCTACCCGCAGACACTGGCGCTGACCGACCGTCTGGACTACCTGGGAGCCCATCAGAACCGCCATGCCTTGTGTATGTGTATCGAGAAAGCCATGGGCATTGAAGTCAGCGAACGCGTGCAGTACATCCGCACCATCATGGACGAGCTGCAGCGCATCGACTCCCATCTTCTATTCTATTCCTGTCTGGCCATGGACTTGGGGGCTCTGACTGCCTTCTTCTACGGATTCCGCGACCGTGAAAAGATATTGGATATCTTCGAGGAAACCTGCGGCGGACGACTCATCATGAACTACAACACCATCGGCGGTGTGCAGGCCGACATTCATCCCAATTTCGTGAAACGGGTGAAAGAGTTCATCCCCTACCTCAGAGGCATTATCCATGAATATCACGATATATTCACGGGCAACATCATTGCCCAAAGCCGTATGAAAGGCGTAGGCGTACTGAGCCGTGAAGATGCCATCTCGTTTGGCTGTACGGGAGGTACAGGCCGTGCTTCGGGCTGGGCCTGCGACGTGCGCAAACGCATGCCGTACGGGGTATATGACAAGGTGGACTTCAAAGAAATTCTCTACACCGAAGGCGACTGCTTTGCCCGTTACCTGGTACGTATGGACGAAATAATGGAAAGTCTGCATATCATCGAACAGCTCATCGACAACATTCCCGAAGGACCCTATCAGGAAAAGATGAAACCCATCATCCGCGTGCCGGAAGGAAGCTATTATGCGGCCGTAGAAGGAAGCCGTGGTGAGTTTGGCGTGTTCCTTGAAAGCCAGGGAGAAAAAATGCCCTACCGCCTGCATTACCGTTCCACCGGTCTGCCGCTGGTTGCCGCTATCGACACCATCTGCCGGGGAGCCAAGATTGCCGACCTGATTGCCATCGGCGGAACCATCGATTATGTAGTGCCCGATATTGACAGATAACTAAACTCTCAAAAATATGTTCGATTTTAGTATAGTAACAAAATGGATACATGAGCTGCTTCTCTCTCTGATGCCTGAAGGAGCAGCCGTCTTTATAGAATGTGTGGCAGTGGGCGTGTGTCTGGTGGCACTCTATGCCATCCTGGCCATCATTCTGATTTACATGGAGCGCAAAGTCTGCGGATTCTTCCAATGCCGTCTGGGCCCCAACCGCGTAGGTAAATGGGGAACCATCCAAGTGGTGTGCGACGTGCTCAAGATGCTGACGAAAGAAATCTTCATGCCCAAGGGAGCCGACCGTTTCCTTTACAACCTCGCCCCCTTCATGGTCATCATCGCCTCTTTCCTCACCTTCTCGTGCATTCCGTTCAATAAAGGAGCCGAGATACTGGACTTCAACGTAGGCGTCTTCTTCCTGCTGGCAGCTTCCAGCATCGGTGTGGTAGGTATCCTGCTGGCCGGATGGGGAAGTAACAACAAATTCTCACTGATCGGTGCCATGCGTAGCGGTGCCCAGATCATCAGCTACGAACTGTCGGTGGGCATGAGCATCATGACCATGGTGGTGCTGACTGGCACCTTGCAGTTCTCCGAGATTGTGAACAACCAGGCCGACGGATGGTACATCTTCAAAGGCCATCTGCCCGCACTGATTGCATTCATTGTCTACCTGATAGCCGGCAACGCCGAATGTAACCGCGGTCCGTTCGACCTTCCCGAAGCGGAAAGTGAGCTGACAGCCGGCTACCACACCGAGTATTCCGGTATGGGATTCGGTTTCTTCTATCTGGCAGAATACCTCAACCTGTTTATCGTGGCCAGCGTAGCCACCACCATCTTCCTGGGAGGATGGATGCCGCTGCATGTAGCCGGACTGGACGGATTCAACGCCATCATGGACTACATTCCCGGGTTTGTATGGTTCTTCGGCAAAGCCTTCTTCGTGGTCTTCCTGCTCATGTGGATCAAATGGACCTTCCCCCGCTTGCGTATCGACCAGATACTTAACCTGGAATGGAAATACCTGGTTCCCATCTCAATGGTAAACTTACTGATTATGGCCTGTTGCGTAGCCTTCGGCCTCCATTTCTGATAATTTGCAACTATGGAATATAAAGATAAAAAATATACCTATTTAGGAGGTCTGGTACACGGCATCAGCACACTGGCAACGGGTATGAAGACCAGTATCAAAGTCTACTTCCGCAAGAAAGTGACCGAACAATATCCCGAAAACCGGAAAGAGCTGAAGATGTTCGACCGTTTCCGCGGAACCCTGACCATGCCTCACAACGAGAACAACGAACACCACTGTGTGGCCTGCGGACTCTGCCAGTCGGCCTGTCCCAACGGCACCATCCATGTGACCAGCGAAACGGTGGAAACAGAAGACGGAAAGAAGAAAAAAGTGCTGTCTGCCTACGAATACGATCTGGGCTCCTGCATCTTCTGCCAGCTGTGTGTGAATGCTTGTCCGCACAACGCCATCACCTTCGACCAGAACTTTGAGCATGCCGTATTCGACCGCTCCAAGCTCGTTTTGAAACTCAACCATGAAGGAAGTAAAGTTATAGAAAAGAAAAAAGAAAATTAAATATGGGATCAACACTAGAAACGGTAGTATTCTACTTCTTGGCAGCCTTTATCGTTGCCATGTCTGTCATGACGGTGACCACCCAGCGCATTGTGCGCTCAGCAACCTATCTGCTGTTTGTCCTCTTCGGCACAGCCGGCATCTATTTTCTGCTCGGCTACACCTTTTTAGGCTCAGTGCAGATTATGGTATACGCAGGCGGTATCGTTGTACTTTATGTATTCTCCATCCTGCTCACCAGTGGAGAAGGCGACCGGGCCGAAAGGCTGAAATGGAGCAAATTCCTTGCGGGGCTGTTTACGATGCTGGCCGGACTGATTACCATCCTGGTCATCACCCTCAAGCACCAATTTCTCCAGACCCCCAATCTGGCCCCTGTTGAAAAGAATATCCACACCATCGGACATGCCCTTCTCAGCAGCGACAAGTACGGTTACGTATTGCCATTTGAAGCAGTCAGCATCCTGCTGCTGGCCTGTATCATTGGCGGTATCATGATTGCCCGTAAGAGATAACCCAATTATTAAACGCTAAATTAGTGCCAATATGATACACATGGAATATTATCTGGTAGTCTCCACCCTGATGATGTTTGCAGGAATCTACGGATTCTTCACCCGTCGCAACACGCTGGCTATCCTGATATCCGTCGAATTAATGCTGAATGCAACCGATATCAACTTCGCTGTATTCAACCGTTTTCTGTTTCCGGAAGGCATGGAAGGCTATTTCTTTGCCCTGTTTTCCATCGCTATTTCAGCAGCAGAAACGGCCATTGCCATTGCCATCATGATCAACATCTACCGCAACATCCGAAGCATACAGGTGCGCAATCTGGATGAAATGAAATGGTAACAGCACCCGTAAAACATAAGTATAAACCTATCAATTAAATAACACTGTATGGAACTAACAATTCTGATACTCCTTCTTCCATTCCTTTCGTTCCTGCTTCTGGGAATCGGAGGCAAATGGATGTCTCACCGCACGGCAGGCATCATCGGCACGACGGTATTGGGAGCGGTCACTGTCCTATCCTATGCGACAGCCTACCTCTATTTCTCTGCCCCCCGACTGGCAGACGGTACCTTTGCCACCCTAATGCCCTATAATTTCGTGTGGCTTCCCTTCACGGAAACCCTTCATTTTGACTTAGGCATTCTGCTCGACCCCATATCCGTGATGATGCTGATTGTCATCACCACCGTATCGCTGATGGTACACATCTATTCCTTCGGCTATATGAAAGGAGAAGTGGGCTTCCAGCGCTACTATGCCTTCCTGTCGCTGTTTACTATGTCCATGCTCGGACTGGTGGTAGCTACCAATATCTTCCAGATGTACCTCTTCTGGGAGCTGGTGGGAGTAAGTTCCTACCTGCTCATCGGATTCTACTACACCAAACCGGCTGCCATCTCCGCATCCAAGAAAGCCTTCATCGTGACCCGTTTTGCGGATTTAGGCTTCCTCATCGGTATCCTGATTTACGGCTACTACGGAGGCACCTTCGGATTTACTCCCGACAGCGTGTCCCTGCTCAGTGGCGGAGCAGCCATGCTTCCCCTGGCCCTCGGACTGATGTTTGTGGGCGGTGCCGGTAAGAGTGCCATGTTCCCGCTGCACATCTGGCTGCCCGATGCGATGGAAGGACCGACACCCGTCAGTGCCCTGATTCATGCTGCTACCATGGTGGTGGCCGGCGTTTATCTGGTGGCCCGCATGTACCCGCTGTTCATTGCCTACGCTCCCGACACCCTGCACATCGTTGCCTGGGTAGGTGCCTTCACCGCATTCTATGCAGCGAGCGTAGCCTGCGTACAGTCCGACATCAAGCGTGTACTGGCTTTCTCCACCATCTCCCAGATCGGTTTCATGATGGTGGCCCTCGGCGTATGCACCTCCATGAACCCGCATGAAGGAGGACTGGGATACATGGCCTCTCTGTTCCACTTGTTCACCCATGCCATGTTCAAAGCCTTGCTCTTCCTGGGAGCAGGTAGCATCATCCATGCCGTTCACTCCAACGAAATGAGCGCCATGGGAGGTCTGCGCAAATACATGCCCGTAACCCACATCACCTTCCTGATAGCCTGTCTGGCCATTGCCGGCATCCCGCCCTTCTCCGGATTCTTCTCCAAAGATGAAATCCTGGCCGCCTGTTTCCAATACAGTGCAGCGATGGGATGGATTATGACCGTCATTGCTGCTATGACCGCCTTCTACATGTTCCGCCTCTACTACGGCATCTTCTGGGGAAAAGAAAACAAAGAACTGCATGCCCAGCACACTCCGCATGAAAGTCCGCTGAGCATGACCTTCCCGCTGATGTTCCTGGCAGGCGTGACCTGTGTGGCCGGATTCATTCCTTTCGGCCACTTTATCAGTGCCAACGGTGAGTCTTACACCATCCACCTCGATGCCACTGTAGCTACCACGAGTGTCGTGATTGCTCTGCTGTCTATCGCTGTGGCCACTTGGATGTACAAGAAAGAACAACAGCCGGTGGCTGATGCCCTTGCCAAACAGTTCAAGACACTGCACAAGGCAGCTTATCACCGTTTCTACATTGATGAAATATACCAGTTTATCACTCATAAAATCATCTTCCGCTGCATCTCCACCCCCATTGCCTGGTGGGACCGCCACGTGGTAGACGGATTCTTTGATTTTCTGGCTTGGGCAACGCAGGCCACCAGCGACGAGATTCGCGGCTTGCAGAGCGGTCAGGTGCAACAGTATGCGTATGTATTCCTCTGCGGTGCACTGGCCCTCATCCTGTTGCTGATTCTATAAATAATAAAACGACTAAAAAGTAAAATAGAAAGATGAACTTCTTATCGATATTTGTACTCATTCCTTTGCTGATGCTCGCCGGTCTGTGGGCAGCACGAAGCATCAAAGCCATTCGCGGAGTGATGGTAGCCGGTTCGTCGGCCCTGCTGATTTCCGCCATTGCGCTTACACTCATGTACTGGGGAGAACGTACAGCCGGCAACACAGCCGAAATGCTCTTCCGTGCCGACACCCTGTGGTATGCCCCGCTGCACATTTCCTACTCTGTAGGTGTAGATGGCATCTCCGTAGCCATGCTGCTGCTGTCGGCCATCATCGTATTTACCGGTACATTCGCTTCCTGGCGACTGCAACCGCTCACCAAGGAGTATTTCCTCTGGTTCACACTCTTGTCAATGGGAGTCTTCGGATTCTTTATATCCGTCGACCTGTTCACCATGTTTATGTTCTACGAAATTGCCCTCATCCCCATGTACCTGCTCATTGGTGTATGGGGATCGGGACGCAAGGAATATGCAGCCATGAAGCTCACCCTGATGCTCATGGGCGGCTCGGCTTTCCTGCTCATCGGCATACTGGGCATCTATTTCGGTTCGGGTGCCACCACCATGAACCTGCTTGAAATTGCCCATGCACACAACATTCCCTTCGAGCAGCAATGTATCTGGTTCCCGCTCACCTTCCTTGGATTCGGTGTGCTGGGTGCCCTCTTCCCCTTCCACACCTGGAGCCCCGACGGTCATGCTTCTGCCCCCACGGCAGTATCCATGCTCCACGCCGGCGTACTGATGAAACTGGGAGGATACGGATGTTTCCGCATCGCCATCTATCTGATGCCCGAAGCAGCCAACGAGCTTTCGTGGATTTTCCTGATTCTCACCGGTATCTCCGTAGTCTACGGCGCCTTCTCGGCCTGCGTTCAGACCGACCTGAAATACATCAACGCCTATTCATCCGTATCTCACTGCGGACTGGTGCTGTTTGCCATCCTGATGCTGAACCAAACGGCAGCTACCGGAGCCATCCTGCAGATGCTTTCACACGGATTGATGACAGCCCTCTTCTTTGCCCTGATTGGTATGATTTACGGACGTACCCACACCCGTGACGTGCGTGAACTTTCGGGTCTGATGAAGGTGATGCCTTTCTTAAGTGTATGCTATGTCATTGCCGGTCTGGCCAACTTAGGATTGCCGGGACTGAGCGGTTTCATTGCCGAAATGACCATCTTCGTCGGTTCCTTCCAGAACAATGATGTGTTCCATCGCACGCTGACCATCATAGCCTGCACCTCCATCGTCATCACCGCAGTCTACATCCTGCGCCTGGTGGGCAAGATTCTGTACGGCACCTGCACCAACGAGCATCACCTCACCCTAAGCGATGCCACTTGGGATGAACGCGTGGCCGTCATCGGCCTCATCATCTGCGTAGCCGGACTGGGTATGGCGCCTTTCTGGGTGAGCCACATGATCGGACAGAGCGTACTGCCTGTGGTTTCACAACTCATTCCATAAACCGGAATCTGTAATTACTAACCAATAACTCGTAATCACAATATGGATTATTCACAATTTCTACATATGAAAGAAGAGATCTCGCTGATAGTTGTCCTGCTGCTGCTATTCTTTGCCGATCTCTTCATGAGTCCGGATGCCCACAAGAACGACGGCAAAGCACGGCTGAACACCTTGCTGCCCATCCTTCTTCTGACCATCCATACCATTATCAACATCCTGCCGGGGAAAGCAGTCGATGCCTTTGGCGGCATGTACCACTACGTACCGATGCAGACCATCGTCAAGACCATTCTGAACATCGGCACACTGATTGTGTTCCTCATGTCACACGAATGGATGAAGCGTGAAGACACCTCCTTCAAACAGGGAGAATTCTATGTGCTCACGCTCTCTACCCTCTTCGGAATGTACCTCATGATTTCGGCCGGTCACTTCCTCATGTTCTTCATCGGACTGGAAACGGCTTCCGTGCCCCTGGCTGCCCTGATTGCATTCGACAAATACCGCCACCACTCGGCCGAAGCCGGTGCGAAGTTTATCCTGACCGCCCTCTTCTCCAGTGCCCTGCTGCTGTTTGGCTTGTCCATGATCTACGGTTCCACCGGCACCCTCTACTTTGATGACCTGCCGGCACGCATCGACGGAAACCCGCTGCAAATCATGGCCTTTGTGTTCTTCTTTACCGGCATGGCCTTCAAGTTGTCACTCGTTCCGTTCCACCTGTGGACCGCCGACGTGTACGAAGGGGCCCCCAGTGCGGTGACTGCCTACCTGAGCGTGGTATCCAAAGGCTCGGCTGCCTTTGTGCTGCTCACCATCCTCATCAAGGTATTTGCACCTATCATCAGCGACTGGCAGGAAGTGCTCTATTGGGTCACCATCGCTTCCATCACCATTGCCAACCTGTTTGCCGTACGCCAGCAGAACCTGAAGCGACTGATGGCCTTCTCCAGTATCTCACAAGCCGGATACATCATGCTGGGAGTCATCGGAGGTACGGCCCAAGGCATGACCGCCCTTGTCTACTACGTACTGGTGTATGCCGTAGCCAACCTCGGTGTCTTTGCCGTCATCACCATCGTAGCCCTGCGCAGCCATAAATTCACCTTGGAAGAATATGCAGGCCTCTACCAAACCAACCCCAAGATAGCGTTTGTCATGACCTTGTCGTTGTTCTCGCTGGCCGGTATTCCGCCGTTTGCAGGTTTCTTCTCAAAGTTCTTTATCTTTACTGCTGCTTTCCAGGCCGGATTCCACCTGCTGGTATTCATTGCATTGGTCAACACCGTGATTTCACTCTACTACTATCTGCTGATAGTGAAAGCGATGTATATCACCCCCTCCGAAAATCCGATACCGACTTTCCAGAGTGACCGATGCACCCAATGGGGACTGGCACTGTGCACCTTGGGTATCATCGGACTGGGTCTTGCCAGCATCGTATACCAGACCATCGACCAGTTCTCCTTCGGAATCTAATCCCGGGAGAATTACTGAAAATAAACAGCTGCTGTGTAATCCACTCACGACACAAAGAGAGGAGCACACAGCAGATAGGAAACCCAATCTGAAAACCGGTTGTCCGGATATAAAAAAAACATTCCCCCTGCCACAGCCCAACTGCGACAGGGGGAATGTTTTTTTCAGGAATCTCCTATTATCCTTATTCCATACAGACCGCTACACTACATTATTCAAAGTTCTTCCGGAACGTACAGCCAGCTTTCCACTGAGAACAGCCATACGCCGTCTTACCTTTAATGATGACTCCCTTGCCACAGAGCGGACAAGGCAGGCCCACACAGGCATCTCCCTCCGGCAAAGCAACTGGAGCCACCGGAGTAGCCGGAGCAGCCTTTTTAGCCTTTGGAGCTGCAGCCTTCCGTTCCCGTTTCTTGGGTTCCTTCTTCGTGTCCTTCTTCGCTTTCTCCCCGGAGGCAGCCACTGCAGGGTCCTGAATCGTGATGCGGCGGTTCGTATTGTCCGACAGCACACTCATCACAATCTCCGAAACCATCTGCTTCAGTTCCTCCAAGAACTGGCGCGCATCATACGTCTTCTTTTCGATTTCACGCAGCTTCTTCTCCCAGATACCCGTCAGTTCGGCCGACTTCAGCAGCTCTTCATGAATCAGCTGAATCAGTTCCACCCCCGTAGGTGTGGCAATCAGATTCTTCCGCTCCTTCCGGATATAATTCCGCTTAAACAGCGTCTCGATAATGGCCGCACGGGTAGAAGGACGGCCGATGCCGTTCTCCTTCAGCGCATCACGCAACTCATCGTTATCCACCAGCTTACCCGCCGTCTCCATGGCCCGCAACAGCGTAGCCTCCGTAAACGGCCGGGGCGGCTGCGTCCATTTCTCGTTCAGATCCGGCACATGCGAACCGCTCTCCCCCTTCACGAAAGGCGGAAGCACATTCTCGTTGTCCTCCTCCTTATCGTCTGATGACTCTTTCACATCCTTGGCAAAGACCACCCGCCATCCCGGCTCGATAATCTGTTTTCCGGTCACCTTAAACTCAATTCCGTCCACATCCCCCATGACAGTCGTTGTCGAAATTTTACAGTCGGGATAGAACACCGCAATAAAGCGGCGGGCAATCAGATCATACACCCGGCGTTCCATATCCGTCAGGTTCTGTGCATAGACCCCCGTCGGGATAATGGCATGGTGATCCGTCACCTTCGAATTGTCGAACACCTTCTTCGACTTCGGCAGAGAAACGCCCTGCAAAGGAGCCGTGAGCCCCTCATAATCACGCAATCCCTTCAAAATAGCGGGACACTTGGGATAAATATCATCACTCAGGAAGGTAGTATCCACACGCGGATACGTAGCCACCTTCTTTTCATAAAGCGACTGAATGAGCTTCAGCGTCTCATCAGCCGAATAAGCAAACTTCTTGTTACACTCCACCTGAAGCGAAGTCAGGTCGAACAAGCGCGGAGCATACTCCTTTCCGTCCTTTTTAGTGACCCCAGTCACCACAAACGGCAGTTCCCTGATACGTTCCACCAGTGCCTCCCCCTCTTCGCGGCTTGAGATAGGATCAATACCCGGGTTATCGAGCTTCTTCTTTCCCCCGTTCTTCTCCTCTTCAGCCGCCATCTCCTCGTCGCTCTTGCGAATCAAGGCCGAGAACGTCGTATCCCGATACACCGTCTTCAGTTCCCAATACTGCTTCGGAGTAAAGTTGGCAATCTCCAGCTGCCGGTTGACAATCAGCGCCAACGTAGGCGTCTGCACCCGTCCGATGGAAAGCACTTGCCGGTTCTGCCCATACTTCAGCGTATACAGCCTCGTGGCATTCATCCCCAGCAGCCAGTCGCCGATGGCCCGCGAAAGCCCTGCCTCATAAAGCGACTGAAACTCCGTCTGATCCTTCAGCTTCGAGAATCCCTCGCGGATAGCTTCCTCCGTCAGAGAAGAAATCCACAGCCGCTTCACCGGACAGCGAGCTCCTGCCTTCTGCATCACCCACCGCTGAATCAGCTCCCCTTCCTGGCCGGCATCACCGCAGTTGATAATCTCATCTGCCTGCTGCATCAGCTGCTCGATAACATGAAACTGCCTCTCGATACCCGGATCGTGCCCAATCAGTTTGATACCAAAGCGCGGCGGAATCATCGGCAGACTGCCCAGACTCCAGGCTTTCCAGCTGGGCGTGTATTCGTGCGGTTCTTTCAAGGTACACAGATGTCCGAATGTCCAAGTCACTTGGTATCCGTTTCCTTCTATATATCCTTCCTTTCGATTATGCGCCCCGAGTACTTCGGCTATATCACGTGCCACAGAGGGTTTTTCGGCTATGCAAACTATCATGCTTCTCTTCTCTATTTTTTTAAATTCAAACGAACTGCAAAGTTACAGTATTATTTTTCTTTCACCGCATGAAGAAAAGAAAAATCCATCCCGCTCCGGAAAAGAGAACAGAAAAACAAGGCGTTTTACGACACACAAAGCACCGCTTTACGACATAAAAAGTGCCGCTTTAGCCCTCCTAAAGCGGCACTTTAGCACCTCAATTGCGGCCCTTTCAGAACTCATTCTGCATCCGCTACAGAGACAATATCAAAACCATCATTCTTCGTCCATCAGGATTTCCAGAATCTGACAGGCCGCCTTGGCCACCGGCGTACCCGGACCAAAGATAGCCGCTACCCCCGCCTGATAGAGGAAGTCATAGTCCTGAGCAGGAATCACACCGCCGGCAATGACCACGATATCCTCCCGGCCAAGCTTTTTCAGTTCCTCGATAATCTGCGGAACCAATGTCTTGTGTCCGGCAGCCAACGAAGACACCCCGACCACATGCACATCATTCTCCACCGCCTCGCGTGCAGCCTCTGCCGGAGTCTGGAACAGCGGTCCCATATCCACATCAAAGCCACAGTCGGCATATCCGGTTGCTACCACCTTGGCCCCACGGTCGTGACCGTCCTGACCCATTTTGGCAATCATAATACGAGGTTGACGTCCCTCCTCTTTGGCAAACTTCTCGGCCAGTTCACAAGCACGCTTGAAGTCGCTGTCGTTTTTACTTTCTGATGAATACACGCCTGAAATCGTTCTAATTATTGCTTTATAACGTCCTACGACCTGTTCGCAGGCATACGAAATCTCACCCAATGTGGCACGCACGCGAGCCGCTTCCACCGCCAGTTCCAGCAGATTGCCCTTACCCGTCTTCACACACTCGGTAATGGCAGCCAGCGCCCGGTCTACTTCCGCCTGATTGCGTCCTTCCTTCAGCCGCTTCAGATTCTCAATCTGCTCCAGGCGCACCGCCGTGTTGTCAATCTCCAGAATATCAATCGGAGCTTCCTTTTCCAAGCGATACTTGTTCACCCCGACGATGGTCTGCTGCCCGCTGTCGATGCGAGCCTGCGTACGGGCAGCCGCCTCTTCGATACGCATCTTCGGAATACCTGTCTCGATGGCCTTCGCCATACCGCCCAGCTTTTCAATCTCCTGAATATGCTCCCAAGCCTTGTGAGCCAGTTCGTTGGTCAGCGATTCCACATAATACGAACCGCCCCACGGGTCCACATTCTTGCAGATATACGTTTCCTCCTGAATATAAATCTGCGTATTACGGGCAATGCGGGCCGAGAAATCAGTAGGCAAGGCAATGGCCTCATCGAGCGCATTGGTGTGCAGCGACTGCGTGTGACCCAGCGCTGCTGCCATGGCCTCAATACATGTACGGCCTACATTATTAAACGGATCCTGCTCAGTGAGCGACCATCCGGAAGTCTGCGAGTGCGTACGCAGCGCCAATGATTTAGGGTTCTTCGGATGAAACTGCTTCACAATCTTCGCCCACAGCATACGGGCTGCACGCATCTTGGCAATCTCCATGAAGTGATTGGTTCCGATGGCCCAAAAGAAAGACAGCCGCGGAGCAAACGCGTCGATATCAATGCCGGCAGCCACCCCCGCACGGAGATACTCCAAGCCGTCGGCCAGGGTATAAGCCAGCTCGATATCGGCCGTAGCACCCGCTTCCTGCATGTGATAACCCGAAATGGAAATCGAGTTGAACTTCGGCATCTTCTGCGACGTATATTCAAAGATATCCGAAATAATCTTCATTGAGAAAGCAGGCGGATAGATATACGTGTTGCGCACCATAAACTCCTTCAAAATATCATTCTGGATGGTACCCGCCATTTCCTCCAGCTTGGCACCCTGCTCCAGACCGGCATTGATATAGAAAGCCATCACCGGAAGCACTGCCCCGTTCATCGTCATGGAAACCGACATCTTATTGAGCGGAATACCGTCGAACAGCACCTTCATGTTCTCGAGCGAACAGATAGACACACCCGCCTTACCTACGTCGCCCACCACCCGTTCGTGGTCGGGGTCATAGCCGCGGTGCGTAGCCAGGTCGAACGCCACCGACAACCCCTTTTGTCCGGAAGCCAAGTTGCGGCGATAGAACGCGTTCGATTCTTCAGCCGTAGAAAAACCGGCATACTGACGGATGGTCCACGGACGCAGCGTATACATCACTGAATACGGACCGCGCAAATACGGAGGAATACCGGCAGCAAAATCCAGATGCTCCATCCCCTCCAAATCCTCTTTCGTATACACAGGCTTCACCTCAATGTGTTCCGGTGTTTTCCAGTCGGCAGAAATACCATTCGCCTTTTGCCACTCAGCCCCGTTGGCCGGCTGAAAAGCAGCATATATATCGATATTTTTAAATTCTTTTCTCATCTTACTTCAATAGTTTGGCGTTAAACTCTTTCAAAGTATCCAGCACATTCACGCGCACATGGATAAAGTTTTCAATACCTGCAGCCTTCAGTTCGTCCATGCAAGCAGGAGCACCGGCCACGATAAACATCGCACGGCCATCCACAGCCTTGAAAGCCGGAACGGCATATTCGGCATACTCATCATCGCTGGAACACAGCACCACGATGTCCGCCTTTGCCTCCATCGCAGCCTCCACACCGGCTTCCACCGATTCAAATCCCAGGTTGTCCACCACCTCATAGCCGGCACAAGCCAGGAAGTTGCACGAGAACTGGGCACGTGCCTGACGCATAGCCAGGTTACCGATGGTCAGCATGAACGCCTTCGGACGCTTGCCCGAAGCCTCGGTCTGCAGACGCAGAGCTTCAAACTCACTGGCAGCCCGGTCGAACACCAGCGTATCTACCGTCTTCTCGCAAGCCGACTCCTTGCCGCCGCAGCAGCCAGCCGACTCAACGGGACGCTTCTCGCCCGCCATCTCACTGAAGTTGGGGAACTGGTTGGTGCCCAGCAACACCTCCTTGCGCTTCGCCACAGCTGCATGACGCGCCTTGTTGCTTTCGTTGACAGCCGCCTGCACCGTTCCTGCCTTCAGTGCAGCATAGAAGCCGCCTTCCTCCTCTACGGCAAGAAACAGGCTCCACGCCTGCTGAGCAATGGAAGCCGTCAGATTTTCGATATAATAAGAACCCGCAGCAGGGTCAATCACCTTATCAAAGTGCGACTCCTCCTTCAGCAACAGCTGCTGGTTGCGTGCCAGCCGTTCGGAAAACTCGTCCGGCGTTTCATAAGCCTTGTCGAACGGAGTCACCGTCATGGAATCCACGCCCCCCAAAGCCGCACTCATCGCCTCCGTCTGTGTGCGGAGCAGGTTCACGTGCGCATCAAACAGCGTCAGGTTGAACGTAGAAGTCTCGGCATGCACCGCCATCTTCGCAGCACAGCGACATTCTCCCTCCGGACTCTTGTTTTCACAATCGCGCACGCACTGCGGATGATAAGCCGCCACGATGTTGGCCCACAGCAGACGGGCCGCACGGAATTTGGCAATTTCGAGGAAATAATTGGAACTGATACCGAAATTAAACTTAATCTTCTTGGCCACCAGCGCAGCAGGCAGTCCGGCCTCCGTGAGCTGGCTCAGATACTCGTTACCCCAAGCCAACGCATAGCCCAGTTCCTGACAAATATAAGCTCCGGCATTGTTTAAGGTCAGCGCATTGACATTCAGCACCCGGTAGAAAGGAAGCGGCTGAAGAGCCTCCAGCAATAGTTTGGACGTCTGCACCACATCGCCTTTCTCTTTGCCGCGGGTGAGCATCTTATTGAAGAAGTCGTAATTGACAGACCCCCTCAGTTTCTTCCCGTCGTAGCCTTTCTGCTGGAAATAATCTGCCAGCAGCTGAGCCAGCAGCACCACCTTTCCCTGACACGTAGAAAAGTTCAGTTCCACACATTCCGCCTCGATGTCCTGGAGCAACAAGCCGATAAACTCAGCGCTCAGATCCGTACCATTTATATGAAAAGAAAGAGAATCAACTCCCTTATTCAAGATATCCAAAGCCTTTTTATTCGCCTCTTTCGGACAGTTCACCCGGATTTCCTGACGCACCAGCCACTCATTGTTGTCCTTCTTGGTACCTCTCAGGTAAGGGAACTCCCCGGGAAGAGCCTCCGTCGTCTTCAAAGCCTCCAAATCTTCCATACGGTAGAAAGGTTTCACCTTGAATCCTTCGTTCGTCTTCCAAACGAGCTTCTTCTCAAAATCAGCCCCTTTCAAGTCGGCTGTCACCTTCTCCATCCACTGTTCAGTAGATACGGAAGAAAAATCAGAGAAGAGTTTTTCTTTTTTGTCTGCCATAGTTTATTTAAAATTAAAAACAAAAGTTTATATTGCTCTTGATTCACTCAGTATGTCAAATAATCGACCATGCAAATATAAAAAATAAGTTTGAATCAAAAACTTCCTGTTTAAAAAGATTTTATACAGCTTTTATTTGATTAGGTGCAATGTAATGATTATGTTTGCACACGTTTTTATATATTATCAAATTTTTAATTTATGGATTGGTTACAAAGTTTATTGTGGGACTCCAGTTCGGTGGCACACATTGTACTGCTTTATGCCTTTGTCATAACTGTCGGTGTGTACCTCGGAAAGATTAAAATCTTCGGCGTATCGCTGGGAGTCACCTTTGTTCTTTTTGCCGGCATTGTCATGGGACATTTCGGCTTCACGGCCGATTCACACATCCTGCATTTCATCCGTGAGTTCGGATTGATTCTGTTTGTGTTCTGTATCGGTCTGCAGGTAGGTCCTTCTTTCTTCTCTTCATTCAAGAAAGGCGGAATGACACTAAACCTGTTGGCTGTAGGCATCGTCATTCTAGACATTGCTGTAGCATTAGGACTTTATTTTTTATGGAACGGGCGGATTGAACTGCCTATGATGATTGGTATCCTCTACGGAGCTGTGACCAACACGCCCGGTTTGGGAGCTGCCAACGAAGCCTTGAACCAGCTGAGCTACCAAGGTCCTCAGATAGCCTTGGGATATGCCTGCGCCTATCCGCTCGGTGTGGTAGGTATCATCGGCTCCATCATCCTCATCCGTTACCTCTTCCGCGTCAATCTGCAGCAGGAAGAAGAGAATTTAAGTAAGCAAAACGACGAAACGCATGTCATGCCCCACATCATGAGTCTGGAAGTACGCAACGAGTCCATCGACGGAAAAACGCTGGATGAAGTGAAAAACTTCCTCGGCCGCGAGTTTGTATGCTCACGCTACCGTCATGAAGGCCATGTCTGCATCCCCGACAAAAATACCATCTTCCGTGTAGGCGACCAGCTGTTTATCGTATGTTCAGAAGACGATGCACCAGCTGTTACCGCTTTCATCGGTAAAGAAATCAATATCGACTGGGAAAAACAAGACCTTCCCATGGTGTCTCGCCGTATCCTCGTCACCAAGACAGAAGTGAACGGAAAGACCTTGGGATCCATGCACTTCCGCAGCATGTACAATGTGAACGTGACCCGCGTAAACCGTTCGGGTACCGACCTGTTTGCCGATCCGAACCTGGTGTTACAGGTGGGCGACCGCGTGATGGTGGTGGGTCAGCAAGATGCAGTGGAACGTGTAGCAGGCGTGCTGGGTAACCAGTTGAAACGTCTGGACACTCCGAACATCATCACCATTTTCGTGGGTGTGTTCTTGGGTATCCTGCTGGGTAGCCTTCCGATTGCCTTCCCGGGCATGCCTACTCCGCTGAAACTCGGTTTGGCCGGAGGTCCGCTGGTCGTAGCAATCCTGATTGGCCGCTTCGGACACAAGCTCCATCTGGTGACCTATACCACCATCAGTGCCAACCTGATGCTGCGTGAAATCGGTATCGTGCTCTTCCTTGCCAGTGTGGGTATTGATGCCGGTGCCAACTTCGTGCAGACCGTGGTAGAAGGCGACGGTTTGCTGTATGTGGGCTGCGGTTTCCTCATTACCACGATTCCTTTGCTCATCATCGGTGCCATTGCCCGTCTGTACTACAAGGTGAACTACTTCACGCTCATGGGTTTGATAGCCGGAAGTAACACAGACCCACCGGCTTTGGCCTATGCCAACCAGGTGACAAACAGCGATGCGCCTGCCGTAGGATATTCTACTGTTTATCCGTTGGCCATGTTCCTGCGCATCCTCACAGGACAAATGATTTTGCTGGCCATGATGTAGCCGGCGAACAGATATCGTTAAAAAGAAAAAGGGGACGCCTGCAAGCGTCCCCTTTTTTTTATTCTATTTATCCCATTATTCTATTAATCCCAGTTTTTTCACCACAAACTCCTCAATGAAACGCACCGTTTCGTCCACTCCCAACACAGAAGAATCAATGCACAAATGATAAGTGGCCGCAGCTCCCCACGTCTTGTAACTATAATAATTGTAATACTCCGAACGGCGCTTGTCGGCCTTTTCCATCATCTCTTCGGCCTTTTCCTCATCTACCCGGTAAAGCTGGCAGATGCGGGCCAGCCGGACTTCCTTCGATGCGGATATAAACACATTCACACAGCGGGGATGCTCACGCAGGATGTAGTCAGCACAGCGACCCACAAACACACACGACTTTTCGGCAGCCAACCGCCGGATGACATCGCTCTGCACCTTAAACAGCGCATCATTGCTCAAACAGTTGTTGCTCGGGATAGCTCCTTCACTGATAAAAGGGAAACGCATACCAAACAAGCCACCGATGATTCCCTGAGAAGCTTTCTCGTCGGCTCTTTCAAAAAACTCCTTGCACAAGCCGCTTTCTTCCGATGCCAGCTTGATCAGCTCCTTATCGTAAAAATCAATCCCCAAACGAGCAGCCAGCTTCTCTCCGATTTCCTTTCCGCCACTACCCAGCTGCCGGCCTATATTAATCACATAGTTTCTTCCATTCCTATTCATAGTACATCTTGTTTTTATGGTTTTGCGGCAAACTTACTTTTTTTTTTCAAGAAAACACAGAGATACGGGCAGAAAACACCCTGCCGGTGCAGAATAAGTGGGATTTTAACCCGCACTCCCCAGACAGACAAAGCCCCATGAATCCTCCCAAGCATGAAAGACTCCATGACTCTCCCCTAAAGAGACCGCCTCATGACAAAGCAGAAGCCCACATGACTTCTGCCAGAAGGAGCCCCCATGACAGAGCAGAAAAAAAGTGCCCCTGCCACAGATTACTGTAACAGGGGCACTTTTTCCGTTTCATTCGGTTACCATTCAATAAATTTACCGCGTTCGCGACGTTTCTTCAGTTCGTCATGCAAAAAGCGCTGACGGTCTTTCGCAATGTAGCGACGAGCAAAGATATTGGGCACAGCTACTCCCAGAGCAATACAGAAGATGATCAACGAAGCATTCAGTCCATTGGACACAGCCACCGTCACTTCACCCACTACGCCGTGCATATTAATCAAAGCAAACAGTGCACGATACATCAACACCCCCGGAATCATCGGGATAACCGACGGAATTGTAATCACATGGTTGGGCACATGAAACCAGTGTACCGCCTTCACTGCGATAATGCTCACCAGCATACTTCCGGCAAAAGAACCGATGACAGGGCCCATCCCCAATTCAAAATTCACAAAGTTACGGGTGCAGACAGCAATCATACCGCCGATGGCTACTACCCACAGCAAGCGGCGCTGGATATTAAAAATCATGGAGAAACCCATAGCCGAAATAGCTGCTGCAATGGCGTATATATAATAGGGATCATGCGGCACCATGCTCAACTCACTGAATTTCTTTTCGATAACCACATCTTCCATCACCAGCAGGCGCATCGCAATCACGATACCAAAGGCCATGGCCCCCACCATCAGAGCTGTATTGGTGGCACGTACCAACCCCACCTGAATGTAGTTGTCAATCATATCGTCCACAAAGTTGATCAGCGGAACTCCCGGCACAATAAACAGCGCACAGGCCAGCAGCGGATGATAGGGCGTATCCGAAAGTCCGGAGAAAGAAGTCAGGAACGCCAGACACGTAGACACAAAAGCCGCAATGGCAATACTCATGTATACATTGATACCGAATTCAATGCAACGGGCACGGGTACGGAAACCTGCAAAAGCACACAGCGATGCAAAAAGAAAGGCAATCCAGTCGCAACCAAACAGCTTACAGAAACCGCCGCAAGCAAATCCGGCACCGATAGCCACTACGTAAGGCACGTAATTTCTTTTCTTGTGAGCAATGGCATCCAGTTCCTGCTCATACTGATCGAGACTATAATCCTGTTCGATTGCTCTCCACGACAGCTTGCTCAGTTCAGAGATGGCAGTCATGTTGATTCCATGCTTTTCGCATTTTTGGAATTTAGAGAAAGAATGTGAACCGTCACTCAAATTGACAGCCAACATGGTATAGCTGACATCAATGTGCAGCTTCTCTTCCGGAAGCCCCAGATAGGCAGCCACCCGATTCATGTTTCTTACGATACGGTTGGTATCCGCAGCACTTTCCACCAACAATTTGCCTGTACGAAGCAGCAAATCCAATTTCCTCCGGAGCAAGATTATCTCCTGTTCGGTCATAGAGTTATCCATTAAATCTTCCAAATTTTATTTTGATATTTACTTAGTTATTTTTTTGAAGGTGCAAAGTTAGTAAAAAAAGGAATAACACAGAAGAATGAGAGCAGAGCAACTTATGCTAAAAACCATTTTTTCTTCATCCTTTACACACAACTGGGCAAAGTGTAACGATGAATGGACAAACTGCCCCGATGGCAGAAGAAACTGCATGGAAAAGATAAAAAAGGACAGAAAGCAAACACTTACGCAGAATAAATCCTATCTTTGCCAACGAAAGCAGATATGCTGCTTCATATAGTAAACGAACTAAATACTGAGACAAGTGAGAACGCTGACTACCTTATTCCTGCTCTGCTTCCTTTTCCTGACCAGCGGATGCGTACATCAGAACCAAACAACTGTAGAAGCCTACAATCAAGAAGTTTATTCTCCTGAATATGCTTCCGGCTTTCGCATCGTGGGATCCGAAAACACAGCAAGCACCCTGATACAGATCAGCAACCCGTGGCAAGGGGCACAGCAGATCTGTAAGTCGTACTTCATTGCCCGCAAAGGCGAACAGGCACCGAAGGGATTTAACGGACCGGTGATTCAGGCTGGAGCACAGCGCATCGTGTGTCTGTCGTCGTCCTACATTGCCATGCTCGACGCATTGAGAGTGGTGAACAGGGTAAAAGGTGTATCGGGCATCCACTACATAGCCCACCCCTACATCCGGTCACACAAAGACAGCATTGCCGATCTGGGGCCGGAAATGAACTACGAACGGCTGGTGGGGCTGCGGCCCGACGTCGTACTGCTTTACGGCATCGGCGATGCACAGACCGCCGTCACTCAAAAACTCGATGAACTGCACATTCCTTATTTGTATATGGGCGAATACTTGGAAGAATCTCCGCTGGGAAAGGCTGAATGGATGGTTGTGCTGGCCGAACTGATTGACAAACGGGCCAGAGGCATCACCCTCTTCCGACAGATTCCGGAACGCTACCGGCAATGGAAAGCACTGGCCGACTCGGTGAGTGTGCGCCCCACAGTGATGTTCAACACCCCCTGGAACGACAGTTGGGTGATGCCGTCTACTCAAAGCTACATGGCACAGCTCGTCAACGATGCAGGCGCCCGCTACTTGTATCAGGAGAATCATACCAACCGCTCCACTCCCATCGGGCTGGAAACGGCCTATCAGCTGATCCAGCAGGCTGACTACTGGATTCATGTAGGTTCGGCCACCAGCCTCAGCGAACTGAAAGCCATGAATCCCAAGTTTGCCGATGCCAAAGCGGTGAAAGAAAACAAGGTGTACAACAACAACTTGCGACTGACTCCGCAGGGCGGAAATGACTATTGGGAATCGGCCGTGGTGCGCCCGGATGTGGTGCTGCGCGACCTGATTCATATCTTTCATCCGGAACTGGTGTCCGACTCACTTTATTATTACCGACATCTGAAATGAAACAACCCCACCGACACGCCCCTTGGCTCTTCACGCTACTGGGAATAGCTACCCTGCTGTTGTTTGCCACAGATCTGGCTACCGGCGACAGTCTGATTCCGCTGTCACAGATAACGTCCGCCCTCACCGGAGGCGACTGCGACGAAACCACCCGCAACATTGTGCTGTCCATCCGCTTTCCGCGGGTTGTGGTAGCCGCCCTCATCGGCATTGCCCTTTCTGTCAGCGGCCTGCAGATGCAGACAGTGTTTCAGAACCCGCTGGCCGACCCGTATCTCTTGGGAGTCAGTTCCGGAGCCGGACTGGGCGTGGCTTTGTTTATCTTGGGCGCCCCACTGCTGGGATGGAACGAAATCCCCTGGCTTCAGTCGATGGGCATCATCGGTTCGGGATGGATAGGGACAGCTGTCATCCTGCTGGGCGTGGCACTCATCAGCCGGAAAGTGAACAACATACTGGGGGTATTGATCATGGGAGTAATGATAGGCTATGTGGCCGGAGCCATCATCCAAATATTGCAATACCTCAGTTCGGCCGAACAGCTGAAAACTTTTGCCCTGTGGTCCATGGGATCCTTGGGACACATCACAGGCAGTCAGCTGACGCTCCTGGTCCCCATCATCGGCATCGGCATGCTGATTGCCGTGTTCTGCATCAAGCCGCTCAACCTGCTGCTGCTGGGCGAGCACTATGCACGCACCATGGGAATGAACCTCAAACGGTCGCGTACCCTGATTTTCCTCTCCACGGCACTGCTGACAGGCTCCGTGACTGCTTTCTGCGGACCGGTGGGATTCATCGGACTGGCTGTACCCCACATTGCCCGCCTGCTTTTCAACAACGCCGACCACCGCATACTGATGCCGGGCACCCTGCTCACTGGGGTCATCGGCATGCTGATCTGCGACATCATAGCCAAGCGGTTCATGCTCCCTATCAACTGCATCACGGCACTACTGGGCGTTCCAGTCATCTTATGGGTTATTGCTAAAAACTTGCGTATCATCAAATGATTGAATTTAACGAACTGACATTAGGATATGAGCAGCGCATCCTGCTTCAAGGAGTCACTGCCCGGGTAAATGAAGGGCAACTGGTTGCCCTGCTGGGACGTAATGGTACGGGAAAAAGTACCTTGCTGCGTGCCATGATGGGACTGGAAAAGCCGCGTACCGGCCAAATTCTTCTGCAAGGCAACGACATTGCTGCCCTGACACCGGAAAAAATGGCCCGACGCATCAGCTTTGTGACAACGGAAAAAGTGCGCATTGCCCACTTTTGCTGCAAAGATGTGGTGGCGCTGGGACGGGCTCCCTATACCAACTGGATGGGACAGCTGCAAGCCGAAGACAAAAAGCGGGTGGAGGAAGCATTGCAACTGGTGGGTATGGCCGCCTATGCAGATAAAACGATGGACAGGATGTCGGATGGCGAATGTCAGCGCATCATGATTGCCCGGGCTTTGGCGCAAGACACACCGGTGATCCTCCTCGACGAACCGACGGCTTTTCTCGACTTGCCCAACCGCTACGAGCTCTGTCTGCTCCTGAAACAACTGGCTCAGCAAGCCGGTAAATGCATCATTTTCTCTACCCACGAATTGGACATTGCTCTATCTGTCTGTGATTCCATCATGCTGATAGACAATCCGAACCTGTATTGCCTGCCCACCGGAGCTATGATTCAAAGCGGCCACATCGAACGGCTGTTTCGCAACGAAGCTGTGACGTTTGATGCACAGAGCATGCAGGTCAAGGTATTGCACAAATAAGGATTCTGTTTGCAACTGTAACGGAATGCTCTTTCCAAATGTTCTTTTCAAATGCTCTTTTCAAAAAAAAAGATTCCCCCCTGCCGCAACTTATGGTGCCAGGGGGGAATCTTATATTCGGAGTGTTATCCGACACCCGCATTTCCCGTTGAGCCGGAAACTGTTTTTCTACTTCACAGTAATTGTGAAAACACCGACTTCCGCTATGGATGTAGCCTGTTTCGCATTGATTTCGGCCAACGGAGTGAGGCGGAAATAACGTCCGGTATAACTTCTTGTAAACCTAACCAGATAAGGCACAGGATTGTGCATGATGTTACTGAACTCACCGGTCGTTTCGCAAAGCTGCCAGTTTTCTCCGTCGTGGCTCACCTCAAACTTATATTTATAAATGGTACCGTTCAAGTTATCATCAGAAGAAGGCGTGTAGCTGAAACCTGTCATTTCCACGGTTTCACCCAAATCAACCGTCAGCGGTTTCAACCCTTCTGTACGCCAAACCGTCTGCACATCATTGTCTATTGCCGCACGAGCTGACTCATCAGCATCCACCAAACGCCAGGATTCTACAGGAACATCGCCCAGTTTCACTTTCGCACTGTTGTCTTGTAAAGGACGGGCGTAATACAATCCCGACTTCAACAAGTTGGCTACCCCGCGACAAGAACGTACCGTGACACGGATCTGCTCAGGCTGACAAGGCGCAAACCGCACCAACCGCTTGTAACCGATGGTTGTACCTTCTGCCAGCATCGTCCACTGTCCGTCGATATAGCCTTCAACAAGAAAATCTTCCACACGCTGGCCCTTCGTGATATCCTCTTGAAGCATCAAGGTGTTGACCAACGCATTTTTCTTTACTTTCAAGACTTTAGAATCTCCCGACTGCGGATTCCATTTGCCATTTCCTCCGCTGATATAGTTTTTATCGAAGGTATTATCCAGATACACTTTCAGCTCCTGCAGACGACGGCAGTCATTCTCATGAATCAAGCCGTTCGTATCGGGAGGAATGTTCAGCAAAAGCACCGAGTTATACCCTACAGATTTAAAATAGATATCCACCAAGTGAGCCAACGACTTCACCTGATCGTCCTGTTCTTTATGATAGAACCATCCCGGACGGATGGAAACATCCACCTCAGAAGGATACCAGAATAGCTCATTGGCACGAACCACCATCTCTCTACCTCCCAAATCCTTTGATTTCTCCTCAATGCCCAAAGCCTGTTTCTGCTCTTCGGAACGGACATAAATTCCCGGAGTCAACACCGTGGCGCTCCATTCCGTCTTCCGTCCGATTCCTTTTTCATTACCTACCCAGCGCACATCATCGCCCATAATGGCCGTCACCGCCTTCGGCTGCAGTTTGCGGATGGTCTTTTCAATGGCTTCCCAGTCATACACCTGTTTCTTACCGTTGGGGCCCTCACCGCAAGCTCCGTCAAACCACACCTCATGCACTTCACCGTAATTGGTCAGCAGTTCGGTCAGCTGTTCGATAAAGAACTTATTGTATTCCGGAGAATTGCCATAGCAGGATGCATTTCTATCCCAAGGAGAAAGATACACGCCAAACTTCATACCATATTTCTTACAGGCATCGCGCAACTCGCGCACCACGTCTCCCTTTCCGTCCTTCCACGGAGAAGAAACCACAGAATGTTTGGTTGTCTTGGTAGGCCACAGACAAAAGCCATCGTGATGCTTCGCCGTGATAATGGCCATTTTAAATCCGGCTTCCTTCAGGTTACGCACCCACTGGTCGCAATCCAACGCTGTCGGATTAAATATCTGAGGATCTTCCTTTCCACTTCCCCATTCATTGCCGGTAAACGTGTTGATGCCAAAATGCAGGAATGCTGTCAGTTCCATCCGCTGCCATTCCAGCTGTTGGGAAGTAGGAACTAGCCTTGCAGCCATATCCAGTTTCTGCTCGGCAGTGGCGTCAGACGGGAATGTTACATGCTTTACAAAATAGTCCTGGGCCGAAATCTGCGACGAACAGATTAGAAAGAGAGCTAAGAGAGTATTGGTTCTCATCTTCTTCCCAGTTAGATTTAAGTAATTCTTCATCATTAAATTAGAGTCTTATTATGGATTATTTATATTTACTCAAGTGCAAAAATACATCATCTTTTATAAACTAACCTAGTAAAATTCACTAATAAAAGGATAAAAAAGCCTATTTTATTTAATAAAATGAACCTTTTTCACCCCAATGATTCATTCGCTTTCGACAACAAACAAAGAAACACCGGCTTGCTCTTCTCCAAGCAAGCCGGTGTTTCTCAACAAATTAACGCTATTTCGGTATGCCTTACTTCTTATCTTCCTCTGTCTGCAACATGCCCGCTGCTTTCTGATAAGCGATGTAAGTGATATACTGCTGGAAGTGCGCATCTACATGCGTCTGAAACGCCTGCTGCCAAAGCATCTGCGCCTCCAGATAATCAGAAAGAGTCTCCAGCCCCACTTCATACTGCTTGCCGCTGACCTTCATGTTTTCTTCAGCCTGAGCCAGCGAACGCTCGGCCAGCCGGGTCTCCAAACGGGCCTCATCCAGGTTATTGGCAGCCTGCATCAACTCAAGCATCATCTTTTCATTGACACTTTCCTGCTCCAGACGGGCCTGTTCGAGCTTCAGTTTGGCCGACTTGACCTTGTTCACCCGCTCACCGAAGTGAAACAGCGGAACAGATACATTGAGAAACACCGAGAATGCTCCCTGTTTCATAAACGTTGCATCATTGATTTCTAATCCGTGCATATAATCGTAACTGCCGCGCACACCGATGTGAGGAAGCAGTTCACTGCGGTTCAGCTTCACTTCCTGCTCAGCAATGGCCACCTGCTTGTTGACAATGCCGTATTCCGGACGGGCCGTGATATCCGAAGTTTGCATCTGAAACGCTTCTTCCACCTGCGGGAACTCGTCGGAGATATCGATGACATCCGTCAGCGGTCGGCCGATATGATGACACAGATTCATCGTAGCCAGCCGCAAGGCATTGTCCGCCTTCCGCAAAGAAAGCTCGCTGTCGTTGAGTTTCACCTGCACCTTCAGCACATCGTTCTGCGACTTCATGCCGTGCTTGTAGGCACTGTTCACATTCTTCGACAGTTCGCTCAGCAAAGCATGATATTTCTCGGCCACCTTCTTCATTTCCTTCGCCTTGATGAGCATCACATACGCCTTGTCGGTTTGGAGAATCACCTCCGTAGCCGTCAGCGTTTCATTCAGACGGGCCATCTCCTTGCCCAGCACCGACATTTTATAGGCCGCCCGGATTTTGCCGCCCATGTACAAAGGCTGCTCCACCTGCACACCCGCCGTATAGATGGTACCTATCTTATAGTTCAAATTGACACCGGGAAAATAAGCGAATCCGCCGGGCATCATCTCCCCTGTAGCCGGGTTGGGAAGAAACACCGGAAGATTGCCCCCCGGAATGTTCAGCGCACCGTCGGACGTACTGTAGATTCCCGTTCCGCTGGCTGTGAAACTGGGAAAGAAATTTGCTTTATACACCAGCGACATCAGGCGGGCAGCCTCCGATTGCTTGCGGGCCGCCACCTTTTCTTTATTGTATTTCAAAGCCATCTCCCGGCATTGAGTCAGCGACAACACCTCCTGCGCCTCCAGCGAAGCAGGCAGGCTACATCCCATGCCGATAGCACTTACAACTGCAAGAATGATCTTTTTCATTTTCCGGTCTGTTTAATGTGAAAAAATAAAGCATACAACACAGGAACAAACAGCAAGGTAATCAAGGTACCAAACAGCAATCCGCCCATGATGGAAGCAGCCAGCGAGCCAAACATGGCATCGGGCAACAACGGAATCATACCGAGTATGGTAGTCAGTGAAGCCATCATTACCGGACGGAGACGGCTCTGCGAACTGTCTACCAAGGCGGTGACCGGCTCCACACCCTGACTGATTTGCAGCGTGATTTCATCCATCAGCACAATGCCGTTCTTCACAATCATACCGATCAGTCCCAGGGTACCCACAATGGCCACAAAGTTGAACGTCTTTCCTGTGAGCAACATGACTGCCACCACACCCACAAACACAAACGGAATGGTGCAGAAGATAATCACCGGCTTCTTATAATCCTTGAAGAGCATAATCAGGATGGCAATCATCAGAATGATGGCAAACGGAAAGTTCTTGAACAGATACTTCATCGACTGTGCGCTGGCGCTGTGTTCGCCCTGCCACTTCAGCGAGTATCCGTCGGGTAGCGGAATGGCTTCAATGGCCGAAGCGATGGCCTGACGGGCTTTTTCGGTTTCCACACCCGACACAGGCGAACACTGCACGCGCTGGCTGCGCTGTCCGTTGAAACGGGGAATAACCGGGTCCTCCCACCGCACGTCAATCTTTTTACTGATCTGCTTCAGCGGAGTGGTGCCCATCAACGTCTCTACCAAATCCTCTTTCGACAAAGTGCCCGACTTCAGCTTCATCATCATTTCTTGCGTCAGCAAGCCGTTGAGCGACGGCAGCGAAGAGAATATCTGTGTGTTGTCCAGATTCTCAATGGGCCTGCCCTCTTCATCCAGACAGCGTATATAGATATTGTCTTTATGAATGCCTTCGTAAAACGAACCGATAGGAATGCCGCTGGTAGCTGTCAGCAAGGAAAGGCTGACATCGTTCCGGCTCAGTCCGATAGCCCTGGCAGCCGACTGGTCGTACTCCACGTTCAGCACCGGAATCTGAGGTTCCCAGTCGGTCGTAATCAGACAGACCTCCGGACACTGTTCCATTATCAGCCGGGCACTGTCGGCCAAGCGATGCAGCACAGCCGGATCGGGACCCAGAAACTGAGCCTCAATCGGATATTTCTTGAACATCAGATTATACCGGTTCAATTTCACGTAAGCATCGGGATAATGCTGCGTGAGATAGTCCTGAATTTCGTTCATATTATCCACCAGCGTTTCGGGCGAAGTGAAATCAACAATCAATTCACCATAGGACAACGAAGGATTGGCAATGTTGCGCACCAAGTTGTAGCGTGCCGGAGTACCTCCGATGGAAGTCGTAACATGCGTCACTTCCGGACGGGTCTTCAAGTAAGCCTCTATGGCCTCCAAATCGCGAGCCACCCGGGTAGAATTCGTACCCTCGGGCAACTTATATTGCAGATAAAGCTGGTCGTACACCATATCGGGGAAGAAACCCTGCTTCATGAAACCATAGCCAAACAGCGAAAGCACCACCAGCAGCAGCATTACAAAGACAAATCCCCACCGATGAGCCAGCCCCATATGCAGCAGAGAACGCAGTGTGGCATAAATTTTACCTTCATACACCCGCTTCTCCGGCGAAGCAGCCGAAGCATCCGCAGCAGCAGAAGAAGAAGAAGGAGCCAGCACCCGGTTGGCCATCAGCGGCACATGTACCAGCGCCAGCACCCAACTGAGCAGCAGGGAAACCGCCAGCACAATAAACAAATCGCGCGTGTACACTCCCGCCGTATCGGGCGACATGAAGATGGGAAGAAAAGCGATGATGGCAATCAGCGTAGCACCCAGCAAAGGCATCGCCGTCTGACGGCCGATATCGGTCATCGCGCTCATCCGGCTCTTTCCGCTTTTAAGGTCCACCAAAATACCGTCGATAATAACAATGGCATTGTCCACCAGCATCCCCATGGCCAGCACAAACGAAGCCAGGGAAACACGCTGCATGGTGCCGTCCATCGAATAAAGAAACAGGAACGTACCGAACACGGTCACCACCAGACTGACTCCGATAATCACCCCGCTCTTGAATCCCATGGCAAGCATCAGAATCACCACCACGATAATCACCGATTCAATCAGGTTGAGCAAGAATGTACCCAGCGAACTGCCCACCCGTTCGGGCTGATAGAACACCTTATGACATTCCATACCGGCAGGAAGACGCTCCGCTTTCAGCTGTTCCAGCTTTTGTTCCACCCGCTTGCCCACCTTGAGGATATCCGCATCGGGCGAAGCAGCCACCACAATGCCGATGGCCCGCTGACGGTCGTACAGCAATTCGTTGCGGGTAGGCTTTTCAAAATCTTTTTCAATGCGGGCAATGTCCTTCAGACGCAGCTGGTCGGCATCATGCCCCTGAATCAGCATACTGCCGATATCCTCCACCGTCTTGAACTTATCACTGACCGACACCCGGATGCGGTTGTCGCCGTTATCAAAATAGCCCGTATAAGTAGTCTTGTTCTGCCCGTTCAGCGTAGCCAGCACCTCCGCCGGCTTCACCCCCAGATTGGCCATACGGTCTTGCAAAAGCGAGATGTTGATACATTCGGGACGCTTGCCGTACAAGTCCACCCGTTCCACGCCTTCCACCTCGCTGAACTCCCGCTTAACCAGTTCCGCATAATCGAACAACTCCCGCTCAGCCAGTCCGTCTCCTGTCAAGGCAAAGAACATACCATACACATTACCGAAATCATCTTTTACAACGGAAGGAGAAGCCCCTTCGGGCAATTCCGCCTGCGCATTGGCCACCCGCCGCCGCAGCAAGTCCCAACACTGCTCCACATCCGTTTCCTTGACGGTAGTTTTCAGTTCCACCTGAATGAGCGACAAGTCATTGTAAGAATAACTTTCCACATTATCGATGTTTCCCATCGAACGGATGTTCTTCTCCAGCACATCCGTCACCTCCAGTTCCACCTGATGAGCCGAAGCGCCCGGATAAGTAGTGACCACCATAGCAAGCTTCACCGTGATTTCCGGATCCTCCAGCTTGCTCATCTCGTAGCTGGAATACGCACCGCCCAACATCAGCACGGCTATCAAGAAATAAATCAGCTTTTTGTTTTGAAAAGCCCATTTGCCAATATCCATCATAACAATCCTCCTACATTGGTTTCAGAAGGCGGAAGAAGCGGTTCCACCTGTTCTCCGTCTTTAATAGAATGTACACCGGAAACGACAACCAAGTCACCCGGATTTACTGCATTGGAAACGATCAGACAGCTACCGTCGCTCAGCAGACGCAACACAGTCACCTCACAGCGACGGATGGTGCGACTGGCTGTCTGATACAAAAACACACTGGTGTGGCCGTCTTCACGGAGAATGGCACCGCTGGGCACCGATAAAGCCGTATGATGATCTGCCTTACATTCAATCGTCACCATGGTGTTCATACCGGGCGACGGCAAAGGCTGCCCATCCCCCCGTTTCAGCTGCAGACGCATGGTATATAACTGGTTGGCGTTGGCTTTCGGAGTGACGCTGATCAAATCAAGCGAATAGCGCTCCTGCGAATAGACATCGAACGTGCAGTAGTAACGCACGAACTCATGACGGCGGATATACTCCACAGCAGGAAGATTGATTTCCACCTCCGGTGTGCCTTCACTGATCATGGATACCACCGGCATGCCGGCAGCCACCGTCTCGTGTGATTCAAAAAGATGAGACTGTATGTATCCGCTGAACGGAGCATACAGACGCGTGTAGGAAAGCTGATCTTTGGCATGGTTATACTTGGCCGTTATCTGCTGCAAGCCATACACCGCCTTATCGTTGGCATCCGGAGTCGTCACATTTTCCTTATACAGCGCCATGACCCGTTCGGCTTCGGCTTTCACACTATGATATTCAGCTTCAGCAGCATTCAGCTGTATCTGATAGTCGGTGGGGTCCAGTTCGGCAAGCAGCTGCCCCTTACGCACATAAGCCCCTTCACTTGCCGCCATCCGCTGGATGGTGCCGCTCACCCGGAAAGCCAGACTGACATCCTGAGCCGCTTTGACACGCCCGGGAAATTGCAGGATAGCCTGCTTATCGGCAGCGTATACAGTGTCAATTTTCACCGTAGACTTTTTCTCTACTTGCTTTGCATGCTGGCTGCATGAGAACAGCCACACGGAACATAAACCTATCCACAAAAAATTTAATCGCCTCATATGCTCAATATTATAAAGTTAGTGCAAAATTACCAATGCCAAACAAATGGAGCAAGGTTGGTATGGACGAAAAATTGTTCTATTTGTTTGCTAACCCTTCAATTTCTTCATTTGCCAGATCAGCATCGAGCCGGCTATCAGACTGGCAGTGATGTCGGATACAGGCATGCTGACCCACACGCCAAACTGCCCGTAGTAGCGTGGAAGAATCAGCAAACAAGGTATCAGAATAAGCACCTGACGGGAAATGGACAAGAAAATGGCTTTGCTTGCCATGCCTATGCTCTGAAAGAAATTGGAAGTCACCATCTGAAAACCGATAATGGGGAAGAACACCACCGTGATGCGCAAGCCTTTGGCTGCCAAGCGAATCAGTTCTTCATCGGTAGTAAATATAGATACGGCCAGTTCGGGCATCAACATCCCCACCAGAAAGCCGAATGTAGTGACAAAAGTGGCCGCCACAATCGTCACAATGAGCACCTTCCTGACCCGCAGATACTGCTGGGCCCCGTAATTGTAGCCGGCAATGGGCTGCATGCCTTGATTCAATCCCATTACAATCATCACAACGATGAATACCAGGCGGTTGACAATGCCAAAAGCACCGATGGCCAAGTCGCCTCCATACTTCTGCAATCCCTGATTGATGAGAATCACGATGAAGCAGGCAGCCAGATTCATCAGAAACGGAGACATGCCGATGGCCAGCGAATCGTACACGATTTTCTTCTTCAGCCGGTAGATGCCTTTATGAAAATGCAGGAGTTCGTTCTTGTTGGAAAAAAGCTTGAACTGCCAGATAAGCGCCAGCACCTGTGCCGTAATCGTGGCAATAGCAGCCCCTTGTATGCCCCAGTCGAACACATAGATAAACAGCGGGTCGAGCAGGGTATTGACAAGCACAGTGGCAATCGTGGCATACATGGCCTTCTGCGGATGTCCTGCCGAACGAAGCACCGCATTGAGTCCCAGATAAATGTGAGTGATAATATTTCCCAACAGAATAACGACCATATAGTCGCGTGCATAGCCCACGGTGGCATCACTTCCGCCGAAAAAATAGAGAATGGGGTCGAGAAAAATTAATGTGACAACAGTAAACAGCAGTCCGATGATGACATTCAGCACCAGCACATTGCCGAGCACCCGCTGGGCAGTGTCATAATCTTTCTGCCCCAGCTTGACAGAAATCAGAGTGGAAGCTCCCACGCCCACCAGCGATCCGAATGCCGCGGCCAGATTCATCAACGGGAAGGTAAGTGCCAATCCTGAAATGGCCAATGCCCCTACCCCATGACCGATAAAGATGCTGTCGACCATATTGTAGAGCGAAGAAGCCGTCATGGCAATAATTGCCGGAATGGCATACTGCATCAAAAGCTTACCAATCCTTTCTGTCCCCAATGCAAGGGGTGTGTTTTGTTCTGTCATACCTATTTCTTTGAGGGTACAAATATACAAAAAATAGACATATTACGGGATATATAAGAAAAGTTTCGTATTTTTGCCCTCAAAACGAGTTAATACGTAACGAAATGAATATTCTAGAACTAAGTGAACAGGAAATCATTCGACGCAACAGTTTGAATGAGCTCCGTGCAATGGGTATCGATCCGTACCCGGCAGCAGAGTATGTAACCAATGCTTTCTCTACCGATATTAAAAACGAATTCAAAGACGAAGACGAGCCTCGCCAAGTGTCCGTAGCCGGACGTATCATGAGCCGTCGTGTCATGGGTAAAGCATCTTTCATTGAATTGCAAGACTCTAAAGGACGTATCCAAGTGTACATTACCCGCGACGACATCTGTCCGGGAGAGAACAAGGAACTTTACAACACAGTCTTCAAACGCCTGCTCGACTTAGGTGACTTTGTGGGTATCGAAGGATTCGTATTCCGCACACAAATGGGCGAAATCAGTATCCATGCCCAAAAGCTGACCGTGCTCGCTAAATCAATCAAGCCGTTGCCCATCGTGAAATACAAAGACGGAGTGGCTTACGACTCTTTTGAAGATCCGGAACTCCGTTATCGCCAACGCTATGTAGACTTGGTGGTCAATGACGGTGTTAAAGAAACATTCCTGAAAAGAGCCACGGTGGTGAAGACCCTGCGCAACGCACTCGACGAAGCCGGATATACAGAAGTGGAAACTCCGATTCTGCAGTCTATTGCCGGTGGTGCCAGCGCCCGTCCGTTCATTACTCACCACAACTCACTGGACATTGACCTTTATCTGCGCATCGCAACCGAACTTTATCTGAAGAGACTGATTGTGGGCGGTTTTGAAGGTGTGTACGAAATAGGAAAGAACTTCCGCAACGAGGGTATGGACAAGAGCCACAACCCGGAATTTACTTGTATGGAATTGTATGTGCAGTACAAGGACTACAACTGGATGATGAGTTTCACCGAACAGTTGCTGGAACGTATCTGTATCGCTGTCAACGGCTCTACCGAAAGTGTGGTAGACGGACAGACGATCAGTTTCAAGGCGCCTTATCGCCGTCTGCCTATCCTGGATGCTATCAAGGAAAAGACCGGATACGACCTGAACGGCAAGTCGGAAGAGGAAATCCGCCAAGTCTGCAAAGAACTGAACATGGAGGAAATCGACGAAACCATGGGTAAGGGCAAGCTGATTGACGAAATCTTCGGCGAATTCTGCGAAGGCACTTATATCCAGCCGACTTTCATCACCGACTATCCGGTAGAAATGTCGCCGCTGACGAAGATGCACCGCTCAAAACCGGGACTGACTGAACGCTTCGAGCTGATGGTGAACGGTAAGGAGCTGGCTAATGCTTACTCTGAGCTGAACGACCCGCTCGATCAGGAAGAACGCTTCAAAGAACAGATGCGCCTGGCCGACAAGGGAGACGACGAAGCGATGATTATCGACCAGGACTTCCTGCGTGCTTTGCAGTATGGTATGCCTCCTACTTCAGGTATCGGTATCGGTATCGACCGCTTGGTGATGCTGATGACCGGACAGACTACGATCCAGGAAGTGCTGTTCTTCCCGCAAATGCGTCCTGAAAAGGTGGCAAAGAAAGATCCCGCTGCGAAATACATGGAATTGGGCATCGCTGAAGAATGGGTGCCTGTTATTCAAAAGGCCGGCTACAACATGGTGGAAGACATGAAGAATGTCAATCCGCAAAAGTTGCATCAGGACATCTGCGGCATCAACAAGAAATATAAATTAGAATTGACCAACCCGTCGGTAAACGACGTAACAGAGTGGATAAACAAACTTTAATAATCAATTGAAAGATTTCATTTAGACATGAAGTTACCCGGAAAGATAGCGATAATGGGCGGTGGAAGTTGGGCCACAGCTATTGCAAAGATGTGTCTGGCTCAAGCAGACTCTATTAATTGGTATATGCGACGAGACGACCGCATCGCCGATTTCAAGAGATTGGGGCACAACCCGGCCTATCTGACAGGAGTGAAGTTTGACACCAAACGCATTTCCTTCAGTTCCAACATCAATGAAGTGGTGAAGAACTCGGACACGCTGATTTTTGTCACTCCGTCTCCTTATCTGAAAGTTCACTTGAAAAAGTTGAAGACGAAGATCAAGGACAAATTCATCATTACCGCTATCAAAGGAATCGTACCCGACGACAACGTCATTGTATCGGAATATTTCACTAAGGAATATGGTGTTCCGCCCGAAAACATCGCTGTGCTGGCAGGTCCCTGCCATGCAGAGGAGGTGGCGCTGGAACGCCTTTCCTACTTGACGATTGCCTGTTCGGACAAAGACAAAGCTTGCGTTTTTGCACGCCGTTTGGGAAGCAGCTTCATCAAGACCTCTGTCAGCGACGACGTAGCTGGCATCGAATACAGTTCTGTATTGAAGAATGTGTATGCCATCGCTGCCGGTATCTGCAGCGGACTGAAATACGGTGATAATTTTCAGGCCGTATTGATATCGAATGCCATTCAGGAGATGAACCGTTTCCTGAATACCGTGTATCCGCTGAACAGAAACGTCAATGAGTCTGTTTACTTAGGCGACCTGTTAGTAACCGGATATTCCAATTTCAGCCGTAACCGTACGTTCGGTACGATGATCGGCAAGGGATATTCCGTAAAAAGCGCACAGATTGAAATGGAAATGATTGCCGAAGGTTACTATGGCACCAAATGTATCAAGGAAATCAACAAGCATCACCATGTCAATATGCCGATTTTGGATGCGGTATACAATATCCTGTATGAACGCATCTCGCCTGTCATCGAGATCAAGTTACTGACAGATTCGTTTAGATAACCTTAATAAATAAATTAAATATGACAAACTTAAGTATTGAAAAGACTTTGGGTTTCATCTCCAAAGAAAAGGTGGCTGCTTATGAAGCAGAAGTGAAAGCGGCACAGGAAATGCTGGAGAAGGGAACAGGCAAAGGAAACGACTTTTTGGGTTGGCTGCACTTGCCTTCTTCTATCACTGCGGAACACTTGGCCGACTTGAATGCTACAGCAAAAACGCTGAGAGAGAATTGTGAAGTAGTGATTGTTGCCGGTATTGGCGGAAGCTATCTGGGTGCACGTGCTGTCATCGAGGCTTTGTCCAACAGCTTTACTTGGCTGCAAGAAAAGAAAGACGGACCTGTGATGATTTTTGCCGGTCACAACATCAGCGAAGATTATTTGTTTGAACTGACCGAATATCTGAAAGGAAAGAAGTTCGGTATTATCAATATATCCAAATCTGGAACAACTACAGAAACGGCTTTGGCTTTCCGCTTGCTGAAGAAGCAGTGTGAAGACCAATTGGGCAAAGAGGCCGCCAGAAAGGTGATTGTAGCGGTGACCGACGCCAAGAAAGGCGCTGCCCGTGTAACGGCCGACAAGGAAGGCTACAAGACATTTGTAATTCCCGACAACGTAGGCGGACGCTTCTCGGTATTGACTCCGGTAGGCTTGCTGCCGATTGCAGTGGCTGGATTCAACATTGAGCAACTGGTGGCAGGAGCTGCAGAAATGGAAAAAGCTTGCGGAGCAGATGTTCCGTTTGCTGAAAACCCGGCTGCCATGTATGCCGCTACACGCAACGAACTGTACAGAAACGGAAAGAAGATTGAAATTCTGGTAAACTTCTGTCCGAAACTTCACTATGTAAGTGAATGGTGGAAGCAGCTTTACGGTGAATCGGAAGGAAAAGACGGTAAGGGTATCTTCCCTACTTCGGTAGATTTCTCTACAGACCTTCACTCCATGGGACAATGGATTCAGGAAGGCGAACGTACCATCTTTGAAACGGTGATTTCTTTGGATAAAGTGGACCATACACTGGAAGTGCCTTCGGATGAAGCAAACTTGGATGGACTGAACTTCCTGGCCGGCAAGCGGGTGGACGAAGTAAACAAGATGGCCGAACTGGGAACACAGCTGGCTCACGTAGACGGTGGAGTTCCCAACATGCGTGTTGTACTTCCTGCTTTGACCGAATTCAACCTCGGAAGCCTGATTTACTTCTTTGAGAAAGCTTGCGGCATCAGCGGCTATCTTCTGGGAGTGAATCCGTTCAACCAGCCGGGAGTAGAAGCATACAAAAAGAACATGTTTGCTTTGCTCAACAAGCCGGGATATGAAGAAGAATCCAAAGCTATTCAGGCAAGATTGTAATACAATACAAAAGCGGTGCTTTCAATAAAGCACCCCATGAAAAAACCTCCCGCTGCCATACCGGTAACGGGAGGTTTTTTCATGGAATCTGTTTCTCTAAAATACGTTCCTCACCCCAAGAATAGCGGCCGAGAAGAAGACCTCTCACAGCGAAAGAGAAGCATCAATCTTCCTGTTGGAGCTGAAATTCGATTTCTTCTTCATCGCCTTCACATTCGGCCTTGGAAGATAAATAAAAAGAGAGTTTCACTTCCTCTTTTTCCGACTCCTCGATGACGGCACGCACCATGACCTGCGATTGTCTCACTCCGTCTTTAAACCGATATTGTCCCTTACTTTCATTGGTCAGATTGCCTTCCGTAGAGATTTCGGATTTATCAAACAGCAAAGGCTTCACCACCAATTCTCTGTCATTCATCAGAGAAAATGTCTTCAAATCGGCACCGTTGCCATCCAAATGAAGTATGGCTTCCACCTCATCTCCCTCCTTCAACACAGGAAGGTCTTCTATCCGGCTGGCATAGTCCACTCTTTCAGCTCCCTCATTGGCAACCGTTTTGATATACAGTTTTTCCACCGTAATTACCGGACTTTCACCCTCATCGGTACAGGCTCCGCAAAACAAAGGCAGTAGCCATAAAACACTTCTTTTCATGCTTACATTTTGTTTTTTAATGCCACAAAAATACATATAATCTTCTAAAATGCAAATATTTGTAGAGGCAATCAATCAGGAGATGCTGCTGCAACTATCTGGCATTTCTATCATTGCTCTCATTTTTTATCGCTATCTTTGCACCATAAAAAACATACGACAGATTCAACATGAAAAATAAACTGAAAGCCGTTCTGTTTGATATGGACGGCGTCCTCTTCAATTCCATGCCTTACCATGCTGAAGCATGGCATCAGGTAATGAAAAGACACGGGCTGACACTCAGCCGAGAAGAAGCCTACATGCACGAAGGGCGTACTGGGGCTGCCACAATCAACATTGTTTATCAGCGAGAACTGAACAAAGAAGCTACTCCGGAGGAAATCAAAAGCATCTATGCCGAAAAGAGTGTCCTGTTCAACTCCTATCCGGAAGCAGAACGCATGCCGGGGGCTTGGGAACTCTTGCAAAAGATAAAAGGAGAAGGACTCACACCAATGGTGGTTACCGGTTCGGGACAGCTCTCACTGCTGGAACGACTCGAGCATAATTTCCCGGGCATGTTCAAAAAAGAGCTTATGGTGACGGCGTTTGATGTGAAGTATGGAAAACCCAATCCGGAACCCTACCTGATGGCGCTCGCCAAAGGAGGACTGAAGGCTGAAGAAGCCGTTGTCATTGAAAATGCTCCGCTGGGAGTAGAAGCCGGACACAAAGCGGGCATCTTTACCATCGCAGTCAACACCGGACCGTTAGACGGACAAGTGCTGCTGGATGCAGGAGCCGATCTGCTGTTTCCGTCCATGCAAGCCTTGTGTGATGCTTGGAATGAAATAACAGTCAACCGCTAACTTATTTATGGTTTTATGATTTGATGATTTAACTCACTAAAATTTCCGAATGATGCAAAAGCTACTGTCGCTTCCTCCCAACCTGATTAACCGTTTTCACCAACTGGAAAATGTAGACCGTGCAGAGTGGTTCTGCACTTCCGACCCCATCGGAAGCAAACTGGGCTCCGGCGGCGGTACCACTTGGCTGCTGCAAGCCTGCCACGAGCAGTTTGCCCCCCAAGTGCCCTGGGCACAATGGATAGGAAAAGAAAAAAGAATCCTGCTGCATGCCGGCGGGCAGAGCCGGCGCTTACCGAGCTATGCTCCCTCGGGGAAAATACTGACTCCCATCCCTGTCTTCAGTTGGGAACGGGGCCAGCGGTTGGGACAAAACCTGCTCTCGCTACAGCTTCCGCTGTATGAAAGAATCATGAAGCAGGCTCCCGAAGGGCTGCATATGCTGATTGCCAGTGGAGATGTATATATCCGCTCGGAAAAGCCTTTGCAGAACATCCCCTTTGCCGACGTGGTGTGCTACGGTCTGTGGGTGAATCCTTCGCTGGCCACTCACCATGGGGTGTTTGTGTCTCACCGCAACAGTCCAGAAAAGCTCGACTTCATGCTACAGAAGCCGTCGCTCGAAGAACTGGAACGCCTGTCGAACACCCATTTGTTTCTCATGGATATCGGCATCTGGCTGCTGAGCGACCGGGCAGTGGAGGTGTTGATGAAACGCTCGCAACGGGAAGGAAGCAGCGAATTGACCTATTACGACTTATACTCCGATTTCGGAAGAGCGCTGGGTGTTCATCCCCAACGGGAGGATGATGAAGTCAACCAGCTGTCGGTGGCCATCCTTCCGCTCCCCGGAGGAGAGTTTTATCATTACGGCACCAGCCGGGAACTGATATCTTCCACGCTGTCGATCCAGAACAAAGTGTGCGACCAGCGCAAAATCATGCACCGGAAAATAAAACCCAATCCGGCTATCTTTATCCAGAATGCCATCACTGAGATTTCCCTTTCGGCCCGCAATGCCAATCTCTGGATAGAAAACAGTTTCATCGGGGAAAAATGGAAACTGGGTGCCCGGCACATCATTACCGGTGTACCGGTCAACCAATGGGATATCACCCTTCCCGACGGAGTCTGCATAGATATCATTCCGGTCGGCGAACACGAGTACGTGGCCCGTCCCTATGGTCTGGACGACTTGTTCAAAGGAGCATTGAACGAGGAATCGACGCATTATCTGCACATCCCCTTCATGCAATGGATGAGCGAACGGCAGATCAGCTGGGAAGATATCGAAGGCCGCCAGGACGACTTGCAGGCGGCAGCCATCTTCCCGGTAGTGGCCGACAGCGATGCACTGGAGAAAATCATCCGCTGGATGATTGCCGAACCGCAACTGGAAGAGGGGAAAGAAGGCTGGAAGAAAGCCAAGAAGCTTTCAGCAGATGAGATTTCAGCTGCTGCCAACCTCCTGCGCCTGTATGACCAGCGGATGGAGTTTCGCAAAGACAACTGGAAAAGATTGGCGGATAACCATGAAAGAAGTGTGTTCTATCAGCTCGACCTGCAAGATGCTGCGGAAGAATGTGTGAAGCTGGAGCTTCCCGCACCTGCGCCCTTGGGAGAAGAGGCTGCTCCCCTGAACCGGATACACAACAGCATGCTCCGGGCACGCATCGGTCAGCTACGGCAGGAAAAGGACTGGGAAAAGGAAGAACAGACGGCTTTCCGGCTACTGAAAGAAGGACTCCTGGGAACCTTGCCCCAACACAAATGCCACCCTACCCTCAACATTCATCCCGACCAGATTGTATGGGGACGCAGCCCGGTACGCATCGACTTGGCGGGCGGATGGACGGATACACCCCCTTATTCCCTCTATTCGGGAGGCAGTGTGGTCAATATGGCCATCGAACTGAACGGACAGCCTCCGCTGCAAGTGTACATCAAGCCTTGCCGGGAACCTCGTATTGTGCTCCGCTCCATCGATATGGGAGCCATGGAGGTGATATCCACCTACGAGGAATTGGAAGATTACCGGAAAGTCGGTTCGCCTTTCTCCATCCCCAAGGCAGCCCTGAGCCTTGCCGGTTTCTCTCCCGCTTTTTCAGATGAATCGCATGCATCGCTGGAAGAACGGCTGAAAGCATTCGGCTCGGGCATTGAAATCACGCTGCTGGCTGCTATTCCGGCAGGCTCCGGGCTGGGCACCAGCTCCATCCTTGCTTCAACGGTGCTCGGAGCCATCAATGATTTCTGCGGACTGGCATGGGACAAGAACGACCTGTGCAGCTATACGCTGCTGCTGGAACAGTTGCTGACCACGGGAGGCGGATGGCAGGACCAGTATGGCGGTGTGTTTCCGGGCGTGAAACTGCTGCAGTCGGAAGCCGGCTTCCAGCAGCAGCCGTTGATCAGGTGGCTTCCTGAACAGCTCTTTACCCATCCCGACTACCGGGATTGCCATCTGCTCTACTACACCGGCATCACACGCACGGCCAAAGGCATCCTGACCGAGATTGTACGCTCCATGTTTCTCAACTCGGGCGCGCACCTCAATCTGCTGGCTGAAATGAAAGCCCACGCCATGGATATGAACGAGGCTATCCTGCGAGGCGACTTTACGCTGTTGGGACAGCTGGTGGGAAAGACGTGGATGCAAAACCAAGCACTGGACAGCGGCACCAATCCGCCGGAAGTGGAAGCCATCATCCGTCAGATTAAAGACTACACCTTGGGCCACAAACTACCGGGAGCCGGCGGAGGCGGATATCTGTATATGATAGCCAAAGACCCGCAGGCAGCAGCCTGCATCCGGCACATCCTGACAGAAAACGCACCCAACCCGCGGGCGCGCTTTGTAGAAATGACACTTTCGGACAAGGGGCTGCAAGTGTCGAGAAGCTAATTTTGTAATAATCACATAATAGAAAAAGAAACCTATGCTGAAATTTATTTCTTGGAACGTAAACGGACTTCGCGCCTGCTATACCAAGGGCTTTGCCGAAGCGTTCAAACAACTCGATGCCGATTTCTTTTGCCTGCAGGAAACCAAGATGCAAGCCGGCCAGTTCGACTTATCTTTTGAAGGGTATCACTCCTACTGGAACTATGCAGAAAAGAAGGGTTATTCGGGTACAGCCATCTTTACCCGCAAAGAGCCCCTTTCGGTGACTTACGGAATCGGCATCGAAGAGCACGACCACGAGGGGCGTGTCATCACGCTGGAGATGGATACGTTCTATCTGGTCACCGTCTATACACCGAATTCCCAAGACGGCCTGCGTCGCCTTGAATACCGAATGGTATGGGAAGCTGATTTCCGGCAATACCTGAAAAAACTGGAGGCCAGCAAACCGGTGATTGTGTGCGGCGACTTAAACGTGGCACATCGTGAAATCGATTTGAAGAATCCCAAGACCAACCGCATGAATGCCGGCTTCACCGATGAAGAACGTGCTCAGTTTACCACGCTGCTCGAATCGGGTTTCACCGACACGTTCCGCCATTTCTATCCGGATTTGGAAGGAGCCTACTCATGGTGGTCGTACCGCTTCAAAGCACGCGAGAAGAACGCCGGATGGCGCATCGATTATTTTCTGGTTTCCAATGCGCTTCAGCCTCAACTAAAAGGAGCGGCTATTCACTCCGAGATATTCGGATCCGACCATTGCCCGGTGGAATTGACCCTGGAAGTGGAAGAAGGTAAATAAAGAAAAGAACCGAGCATAAAAAAAGTCCTGTAAGCAACTGCCTGCAGGACTTTCTCTTATGTGACCCCGGTGCGATTCAAACGCACGACCTTCAGAACCGGAATCTGACGCTCTATTCACTAAGCTACGGGGCCATTTCTCATATGCGACGACAAAAGTATAAAAAAACTTCTCATTTTCCTAATCTTTCTCTTTTTTTTATCTGCAAAGCTTCATAATTCTTCTTTCACAATCTATTATTTTGCTCAATACTAAGCCTATTATTTTATCATTTTGACTATATTCAAGCCTATAAAGTTTACATATATCAATTTTATTTCTATCTTTGCCGACAGTTAACATTCATCATTCTTATGAGCTATCTGATTAAACCTAGAAACTATACGCCCTTACTCGACATGAAACAGACCGAACTGGGCATCAAAAAAATAAAAGAGTTCTTCCAACTGAACCTGTCTTCCGAATTACGCCTGAGGCGAGTAACGGCCCCCTTGTTTGTCCTGAAAGGAATGGGAATCAACGATGACTTGAACGGGGTGGAACGTGCCGTGTCTTTTCCCATTAAAGATTTGGGGGATGCACAGGCAGAAGTGGTTCACTCCTTGGCTAAATGGAAACGACTGACTTTGGCCGACTACCAGATTGAACCTGGATATGGCATCTACACAGACATGAATGCCATCCGCTCGGACGAAGAACTGGGCAACCTGCACTCACTGTATGTAGACCAGTGGGACTGGGAACGGGTCATTACCGACGGCGACAGAAACGTAGAATTTCTGAAGGGAATTGTGAGCCGCATCTATGCTGCCATGATACGAACAGAATACATGGTATACGAAATGTACCCGCAAATCACACCCTGCCTGCCCGCCAATCTGCACTTTATCCATGCAGAGGAGCTACGCCAGCTCTATCCCACCCTCACACCCAAAGACCGCGAACATGCCATTTGCCAAAAGTACGGAGCCGTATTCATCATCGGTATCGGCTGCAAGCTGAGTGACGGCAAGAAGCACGACGGACGGGCTCCGGACTATGACGACTACACGACAGCCGGCCTGAACGGGCTGCCGGGACTCAACGGCGACCTCTTGCTGTGGGATGACGTGTTGGAACGTTCCATCGAACTGTCGTCCATGGGAATCCGCGTCAACAAGGAGGTGCTGCTTCAACAGCTGAAGGAAGAAAAGGAAGAGAGAAGACTGGAACTTTATTTCCACAAACGCCTGATGGAGGACACCCTTCCGCTTTCAATCGGAGGCGGTATCGGACAGTCACGCTTGTGTATGTTCTATCTCCGGAAAGCGCATATCGGAGAAATACAAGCCAGCATCTGGCCGGAAGAAATGCGCAAAGAATGTAGCGAAATGAAAATACACCTTATATAACAACGTATGAATGTACAAATAGAAGAAAGCTGGAAATCGCATCTGAAGGAGGAGTTTGAAAAGGATTATTTCCGCCAACTGACCGATTTCGTGCGCAGCGAATATCAGCAATACCAGATTTATCCACCGGGTCATCTGATTTTCAACGCCTTCAACCTGTGTCCTTTCAACGAGGTGAAAGTGGTGATTATCGGACAAGACCCCTATCACGGACCGGGACAGGCTCACGGCTTGTGTTTCTCTGTCAACGACGGAGTGCCCTTTCCCCCGTCCCTGCAGAATATCTTCAAAGAAATCAAATCGGATATCGGACACGAGGCACCGGCCACCGGCAACCTGACCCGCTGGGCCGAACAGGGCGTGCTCATGCTCAACGCCACGCTGACCGTACGGGCGCATCAGGCTGGCTCTCACCAGCGCCACGGATGGGAGACATTCACCGATGCGGCCATCCGCATACTGGCAGAAGAACGGGAGAACCTAGTCTTTATCCTGTGGGGAGCGTATGCACAAAAGAAGGGAGCTTTCATTGACCGAAGCAAACACTTGGTGCTCACCTCGGCCCACCCGTCTCCGCTGTCTGCCTACAACGGATTTTTCGGGAACAAACACTTCAGCCGGACCAATGAATACCTGAAGGCACACGGCAAAAAAGAAATCAGCTGGTAAACATACCAGCTGATTTCTTTTTTTTATCCTCTATCTTATCTATCTGCCGATTTACCGGCCGGATGGCTCCCTTCCGATCTCCAGTTCACGGCACCGACTTTTTTTCCCATCAATACCATTGAATGTTGCTCTGTGTCTGGCTACGCTGCTCGTACTTCAAATCTTGCAGGATACTTGCATTGGCACGGATGGTGACATTGTAGTATTTCCAGCGTCCGAACGGAGACAGACTGGCAGAAAGATTAAAACAGTGCAGGTCGCGCGTGATGGTGCACGAAGTCTGCGTAATCTCCTTCGCCTGGAAGTCGTAACCCGAATTGAACGACAGCGACCAGTTATTGGAAATTTTGATATTACCGTTGGCGTTGATGTTGTGCGTATACGTATACGGATACCGCATGGAGTGACGGTTGATGGGTTTCGAACGGTCTTCACGGATATTGAATGAATAACTCAAACTGAGCGACCAAGGCATCTTGAACACCTGATAGCCATCCGAGTCGGCCTGAGCCTTCTCCACCTTCTTCGTTTCCGTTTCAGCATCACCCAGGCTATCCGAATCTTCCTCGTCCTCCTCCCCTTTATTCTTGTCCTTCTTCTGCTCATCCTTCGGACCGAACCACTTCTTCCACGTGTCATTATTAAAGGTATAGTTGAAAGAAGAGCCATAACCTTGGAAACGTCCGAAACGTCCGTACGACCATTCCGTGCGATTGCCGGTCACCACATTACCATTCTTGTCGAAAGTATAAGCATAAGTAGCAAACGACGCATTCATGTTGAACGTATAATTTTTCGTCAGCTTCAGACGGAGATTCATGCTCAAGTCGCTCCACGGACGTTCCTTCGCTGCCATGTTGTACGACATACCCAGACCGAATTCATCAATCAGGCTGACTTTCTTCACCGTATCCTTCTTGGCATCGTAATACTTCATCTCCAAGTTGTTCGAGATAGAGAAACTCACCGTTCCCGAACCTTCCCGGGAAGGCACCCCGTAAGGCTGTCCCGTAAAAGGAGAATAATATTGCGTCTGGCCGTTGTTGTCAGTATACTCCTCCCAGTACTTGCTGAAGCCCGGTGCACCGCTCAAGCTCACCTGCGGAGTGAAGACGTGACGGATTTGAATGTCCTTCTTCTTGGCAAATACCGGCTTGTACATACCATACAGTTTCGTGCTCAGACTCAAACTGGCCGAATAATTAGCCACCCGGTAAAAGCCGTGAATGGTATCTCCCGGCAGCGTTTCCAAACGGCTCGTTTCTTCGTTATAATGCTGATTGACCTTGCGTGTGTACCAACGCTCCGTATAGTTTACCGACGGCGAAACCTGCAGATACTTAAACAGCGTAAACGTGGCACTGATAGGAATATTGTGGTTCATGGCATTCTCCCACTCGCTCAGACCCGCCTTAAACAGACGGTCGTCCTTGGTGCGGATACTGTTGGTGAGACGGCCGCTGTAGCTCACCGAAATCTTCTCATACCAACGTTCGGCACCCGCTGCCTTCTTACGCTTGAAAGGATACAGACGGCTCAACGTGATATTCAAGTCGGGCAACGTCACCGCAATCGACGAGTCGCGCATGGTCTGCGCAATGTTCGTTGTTCCCGACAGCGTCAGACCGATATCCGGGAAGCTGCGTGAATAGCTGATACTGGAAGTCTTGGTATTCTGAGTCAGCAACTGCGAATTATACAAGTTGTTGATATTGGAACGCTCATAGCTACTGGTAGCAAAGTTCACACTGGCCGAGAAAGTACTGTTGGGACTTGCCTTGGCATCCTGACGGTGATTCCACACAATCTTGAAGTCCTTCGACACCGCATAGTCCGGCATACCCTTGTCGCCCGTCTTGGTGACCTGATAGTCGGCCTGCAGCGTTCCCGAGAACTTGTAGCGCTTGTTGTAGTTGGTCAGCCCGGACAGACGCCACGACCCCTTCGTGAAAATATCCCCCGTCAGCTTCAAGTCCATCTTGTCACTGAGAGCAAAATAATATCCACCTTCCGACAATCCGAAACCGCGGCTCGAGTCGTCCATGTAGGTAGGCATGATGAATCCGGATGAATAACTGCTGGAGAACGGGAAGAAAAAGAACGGCACAGCCAGCGGCAACGGCACATCCTCCACCACCAGATAGGCAGGCCCTGTCACCACATTCTTCTTCGGACGCACCTTGGCACGAGTCAGCTGCATATAAAAGTGAGGATGATCATGATGGTCGCAGGTCGTATAACGTCCATGCTCCATGAAAATCTCGTCATTCGCCCCCTTCTTGGCCTTGCTTCCGGTCACATACCCTTCCCCCTGCTGGGTCACGATATCCGTAATCCCCGCCTTCTTGGTCTTGAAGTTATAGCGGATGGTCTCCGTATCATACGAAGTATCCCCCTCCTTGAACACAGGCTTTCCTTTTATGACACCAGTGGTGTCTTCAATGCCGTAAGCATGCACCGTACTGCTGTCCATATTCATCGAGATGACCTCGGCTCCCAGTTCGATATTCTGATAGTTTACCTTACCGCTACCATACAGCGTAGCCGCTCCTCCCAGCGTAAACACCAGCGAGTCGTTCGACTCATATACGACAGGAGCATCCAGCGGTTGTTTTTTCTTGGCAGGAGTAATGGAATCGATACGCAAGGTATCCCCTTTGGACGACTGCGTTATCCGAAGAGAATCATTTTGTGTAGTATTGGAGCTAACCATCCCCCTTCTTCGTCGCTGAGACATAGCCTCATCGGGGAACATGAGAAAGACAATCAGCAGTATAGATGATATAAGAATTTTTGCTTTCAATGGCGCCATTAACTTATAGTTTACGCTTGAATGGGCAAAATTACACAAAACTTCACCAATTACAAGGCAGAAACCGGGTTATTTAATTATTTTTTAGTGCTACAGAAACATCTCGCACCATTTATCGAAGCGTGCTGCTCCCTCCTCTCCATACTTAGCCACACTCTTCCGCGCCTTTTCCACACTCTTTTCCGCATCCAGATGCGTCTTGGAAAAAAACTTGTCGGCAAAACAAATCAGCTGTTCTTCGAGTGAAACGGGAGTCATCTCCCGGTGAGGAATGGGCAGTTGCTGTGCAACGATATCTTTCAGAGAAAGTCCGGCTCCCGTGTGGCGCTCGCACACCAGCGCATGCCGGGGAAAGCCCTCCTTCCGCATCAAGTCCGCACCCAGATAGCCGTGCCCGATATAAGGATGTTCACCATAACAGTGAATACCGGCTGCATCTGTAAGGAAGATGCCGATATCGTGCAAGAGAGCCGCTTCTTTCACAAACTCACGATCCAGCTGCCATTCAGGATGCGCATCCAGTATCTGCAAAGCCTTGGCGGCCACTGCTTCACTGTGAACCACCAGGATGTGACGCAGCGTAGCATTGTCCGAATAATATTTATCAATCATTTCGTATGGATTCATACTTCCGTCTTTTTCTTCTCTTAATGAAATTTTATTTTCCGTGCAATATTACAAAAAAACGGCGACATGAGAAACAGAACCAGCCATTTTCACGGTTTTCACCTGCCAAACCCATGCTTCAAGCCACAAGTTGCCATGCCATTCAGGTGAACCACCCGGGTGGGCCACATAAACCACCTGGGTGGGCCATATAAACCACCCGGGTGAACCACATAAACCACCCGGGTGGTTTATGAATAAAGCGATACGATACTGCCCTTAAAGAAGCCGATGGAAAGCATGAAACGCCCTGCCTTACATTCCCCCAACATACCTACCAACAGAGAGTAACTTCAAGCATCAGAAGCGCCAGCCCAAGCCCAGCATCAGATTGTTGGGGTCCTTGAATTTACTCAACTGATAACCCACATGAAGAAAGAGACGGGGTGTCAGTGAGGTTTTCAGAGCCAGGATCTGATACCAGCCTTTAGTATCTTCTCCTTTCTGGAAAACATTATACCCCACTCCTACATTAATGGAGAAGATGGGCATCACCAGTTCGCCGCGTGCCGAGAAGCCCACTGAAAACTGTTCACGAAACGGGGGCTTGAAGAACTTCGGATTGTCGGGACCGCCACTGGCATAATGGCTTTCCACATTGGCACTCTCATCATACTGCGCATCGAGCGACACCCCGGCCCGGAAATAGCGGTTGAAGTTGTACATCGGATTAAAATTCAAGCCCACCAGTCCAAAAGAACCCGGAATCATGTAAGAGTTGCCTACATTCAGCATGGCCCGTTTGCGGGTGGCCCCGTAGATAATCAGGTCGTAACTGAAATATGGTTGGAAAATATCTCGGGCGGAGGATCCCGCGACTTGCGGGGAGATTTTTTCAGCCGTAGGGCCGAACGTACGCACCACACCGATTCTCGCTCCGATGAGATTCACTCCCGAATTAGGGTAATGAGTGTTCCCGTTAGAGAAATGCGTCAGGTCAATGCCAGCTGTCAAGTTCCACCGGGGAGCCAGCTGCCAGTTGAGCAGAAAGCCCAGATTGATATAGGCATTGATTTTGGAACCTACGGCCCCATTATAAGAATTGGTAAAAGCATCGTGCTTCTTCCAGCCAAAAGAAGCTCCGAAATTCCATTCATAATCCAATGACAAAGTCCGCGACAGACGGGCAATGCGAGATCCTTGGAAAGCATAGACCGACACCGGAGAGCCTAATTCCTGGTGATTGTCCAGGTAATGATAGGATACGCCGATACCCTGATAGGCATGGGGATACAGACGGCCTATCTCCGAGTCTTTGCTGAACTGAAAGCTGTATTTCAGATGAGCAGACAAGGCATGACGGATGGGTTTCCCCGCTTCATTCTCTCCTTTGAAGAAAGGATTGTCCTGCGCCACAAAGGAAGGACGTACATCCAGTCCCACCCGGTGAGTCAACCCGCTAAAATCCAGTTTCTGTGCCTGCATCTCATTTCCCGACAGTCCGAGAGCGGTCAGCAGGATGCTTAAAAATATCAATCGTTTCATCATGACGTATGATCACTTTACTTTTTCCGTGTAAATTTGAATTTCGGTAGGAAGCTTCTGATAGAAAGAGGCATTGAATTTCCTAATTTTGTGGGTTTTCACGTTGCGAAACCGGAAAACACAATCATTGTCATAAGCTTCATAATGCACTTTCTTACGGATTTTTATTTTTTCGCCTTGCGCCACCGTCACCTTCCGTTCTTCATCGGCATTAGGTAAATTCTGCTGCTGCCAGTCTCCCGTCAGCAACGCCTTCTCCCCTTTCATCTCAAAGCCAAATCCCTTCCGGAACGTAGGTATTTCAACTTCTACCGGATGCTCCAGCAGGTAAGAGGGATCAAACATTTCCATTGTACTGGTTCCGTCCACTCTAAGGAAAATATCCTTGAACTGTACCCACTTGTATTCCTCTTTCCACGGATATAAGGTAATGGTAATTGGTGCATGGGTGTTATTAGTAACCGAATGCAATGCCTGGTCATCCTCTTCTTGTTCTCCTCCCCAGGTGTTCAGCGTATAGGTGATGTCTTCCAGTTCATACCGGGCCGTTTGCAGCTGGATGCGGATGCATTGTTCTATTTCCGGAAGGTCTTTGTGAGCCAATACCAAAGAAAGAGTGCAGTCGGGCAGCAGATTCTCCACGACACGGACGGTCAGTTCACCGGAGTTCAGATGTTCGATGTAGAGTTCAATCAGCGGATGACGCAGCAAAAGGCTTCCATGCATATCCAAGCTGGGGGATTCCTGAGTGCCTATATGCTCTCCCTGCTCATTGTACTGCTGAAAAAAGAAAGGGCTGAATTGTCCCGTCAGCGAATGAGAAAGTTCTCCTCCTTTCACCATCCAGTCGTCCGTCTGAAAACGGAGCGTCACCTCGTCTTCATCACTTTCCAGCTGCACTTGCTCTACCTCACTACGGAAATCATCTATAAAAACACCTTGGTTGCAGCCGGTCAGCCACGCGACCAGCACCCCCATACACAGATATCGCACCCATTCCTTCATCGGCATCTTCCTTTTATCGTTGATCTGTTATTTCAGTTATTCATGACATGCATCATTTCGACGCAATATTCGTAAAATTTCTCCATATCAGCAAACTATTTACCGGAAATTTGGCCGACAGACTAAAATTTACAATCCCGCTTCTTTCCTCCGTTTCTTCCACAACTGCCAGCTGTTGAAAAAATTTTGCCACAACACATAGGAACCGGGAGCGATGGACGACAACGGATGAAGATACGTGTGCGCCATCCAAATGGCCAAAATGGTATTCTTTTGCCCCAAGGCCTGACCGCCACTGATGCGGTCGGCATACAGCGACCCGATGGTCTTGCCTAAAAAGAACTGGCATCCGCAGGCAACAAGCGCACCGGCAGCAAGCCACAGTTCCGTCCGTCCGTCGGCAGAGGAATGAACGAGCGACTGGAAAGTCTGTGCGGTAACAATGATTAGAGAAACAGCCCACAGGTAAAACGCCATTTCATGATAACCGAGCAAGCACTGGTGCACCTTCGGCACAAAGCGGCGCAACAGACAAGCCACCAGAAACGGACAGATGAGCAGCGGAAAAACCATGCCCAAAATAATCAGGAAAGCCTCCACAAACCCCATATCGGGCTGAGTTTCTATCAGCGGAAAGAGCACAGGCACCACCAGAGCCGCCGCGATATTGGCCAGCAAGGTATAGGTGGTCAGGCTGGCAGCACTTCCTCCCAACTTGGAGGTGATGACCGCTGCAGCGGTGGCCGTGGGACAAAGCACACAGACCATCACCCCTTCTGCCACAATCTTATCGACCCCGCATAAAAGCAGATTGGCCGCCAGCGCACCACCCACCTGTATCAACAGCAGCCACGCATGCAGCGGACAGGGTCTCAAATCGCGGGGGGAGACTTTACAGAAAGTCAGCAGCAACATCACAAAAATCAGATAAGGAGTGAGAAAAGAGAAGGTAACAAATAGGGGATATCCCAATGCTCCTGCCAGCATAGCTAGGGGCAATGTCCAATTTTTCAAAAACGTAAGCATCTGTTTCAATTTTAACTTGAATCTGCAAAGTAAAGCAGATTTCAGTGAAATTGCTACGATTAAACCGAAAAAAACACAAAACTTAATGACAAATAAGCAGTTTTCTATAAATTTCTGCTACATTTGCATCGTGTAATTGTTATGAAACTGAATAAACCCTACATACTATATATATGTATTTGCCTTTGGCTGCTTTTTCTTCCCTCCTGCATTTCTGATGTGCGGGGGAAAGACTTTGTTGTCGTAATTGATGCCGGACACGGAGGTCACGACCCCGGAGCCAGCGGCAAAATCACCAAAGAAAAGCATATCAACCTGAAAGTGGCTCTCAAGGTGGGCAACCTCATCAAAAGCAACTGCCAGGACGTGAAAGTGGTTTACACCCGCAACAAGGATGTCTTTATCCCCCTCGACCGTCGGGCTGAGATTGCCAACAATGCCAAGGCCGACCTTTTCATTTCGATTCACACCAACGCATTGGCCAAAAACCGCACCATGAAAGGAGCCTCTACCTACACGCTGGGTCTGGCTAAGTCGGACGCCAACCTGGAGGTGGCCAAACGGGAAAATGCTGTCATCTTATACGAAAGCGACTATCAGACACGGTATGCCGGATTTAATCCGAACTCGGCCGAATCATATATCATATTTGAATTCATGCAAGACAAATACATGGAGCAGAGCGTGCATCTGGCCTCACAGATGCAAAAGCAGTTTCGCCAGACTTGCAGACGAGCCGACCGGGGAGTGCATCAGGCCGGTTTTCTGGTGCTGAAAGCCAGTGCCATGCCCAGCATACTGATTGAACTGGGATTCATCTCCACTCCGGAAGAAGAACGCTTTCTCTATTCGGAAGCCGGATCATCGACGATGGCGCAAGGTATCTACCGGGCTTTTCTGAACTATAAAAGAGAGCAGGAAATCCGTCTGACCGGTGTCAGCCGCACCATTGTGCCTGCCGAACCGCTGGACATAGAGACAGCAGCGACCACGGAAAGCCCTTCGGACAACGAGCAGCGATCTGCAGAAGCTGCAGCCTCCGGCAATCGCATGCCGGCGAGCAATCCGCCGGCTGGGCAGCAAAAAACGGGCAGAGCAGATATCACATTCAAAGTGCAGATACTGACCGCTTCACGGCCGCTTGCCCAAAACGACAGACGGCTGAAAGGGCTGAAGGGAGTAGAATACTATAAAGAAAAAGGAATCTACAAATACACCTGCGGAGCCTCGGCCGACTACAATCAGGTGCTGAGAACCCGACGTTCCCTACTACCCCGGTTCAAAGACGCATTCATCATTGCGTTCAGAAACGGAGAGAAGATGAATGTGCAGGAAGCTATTAAAGAATTTAAGAAAAGAAGAAATAAATAAAGAGAAACAATGAAGTACATTACAAAAGAAGTCAGAATAGGTATTGCAGGTATCGTTGCATTGTGCATACTTGTTTATGGTATCAACTGGTTGAAGGGAATACATATGTTTCAACCTTCCAGCTATTTTTTTGCCAAATTTGAGAATGTAAACGGACTGACCAAGTCGAGCCCGGTGTTTGCCGACGGTGTGAGAGTGGGTATTGTCCGGGATATCTACTACGATTACCAGAAACCGGGCAATGTGGTAGTGGAAGTGGAACTGGACACCGAACTGCGTATTCCGAAAGGAAGTACAGCCGAACTGGTGTCTGAACTGATGGGGGGTGTGCGCATGAACATCCTGCTGGCCAACAATCCGCGCGAGAAATGCAACATCGGTGATACCATCAGCGGCACACTGAACAACGGCATGATGGCTGCCGCTGCCGAAATGCTGCCGAAAGTGGAGCAGATGCTGCCGAAACTGGATTCCATCCTCACCTCGCTGAATGCCATCCTGGGCGACCAAAGCATTCCGTCGACCCTGCACTCCATTGAAAAAACAACAGCCAACTTAGCCGTGGCCAGTGCACAGATGAAGGAACTCATGAACAAGGACATTCCTCAACTGACCAACAAACTGAACGTGATTGGCGACAACTTCGTTGCCATCAGCACGAACCTGAAAGATGTAGACTATGCAGCAGCCTTCCAGAAGATTGACCAGACGCTGGCCAACGTGAAAGCGCTGACAGATAAGCTGAACAGCAAAGACAATACCCTGGGACTGCTCTTCAATGATCCGGGACTTTACAACAACCTGAATGCGACGACCGAAAACGCAGCCAGCCTGCTGAAAGACCTGCAAGCACATCCCAAACGCTATGTTCACTTCTCTCTGTTCGGAAAGAAGGACAAATAAAAGATTTTTCTTATATAGAATTTATCTAAATAACGTCCTGTTTTTCCAAACAGGACGTTATTTTCTCAAATGTCTATTTATAAACAGAAATGCAATCATCTGCCCTGTCGGATAGGACACATTGCAAAACGCTGTTTCACAGATAATAAATTAAAATACAAGAGATTATACATTTGCAAATGCCAGATTCAGCAGTCCATTCGTTGATGCCGACATAAACAGCTGAAAATAAACAGTTTAATATAATAATGAGAAAAGCAAGTAAAAAGGTATTTGTTTTTTTGAAATAAGATTCCCAAATTTGCAAACGTAGAAGTTTCGCTTAATTAATAAATGTTATAAAAGTTACTATGATTGAATCAAATCATGTTGAACTTTGGAAACGTTGTCTTGATATCATCAAAGACAATGTCCATGAGTCTGCATATAACACTTGGTTTGTCCCGATTGTTCCATTGGAATATGAGGACAAAACACTTATTTTACAAATCCCTAGCCAGTTTTTCTATGAAATACTGGAAGACCGGTTTGTAGAACTCATTCGTATGACCTTATATAAGGTATTCGGAGAAGGAACCAAGTTGAGATACAAGATCACAGTAACATCTACACCCAAAGAGACGGTAGACATCGACTCTACGAACCGCTCTATGGCCGTTACTCCCAAAAGAAGCAACGGAGGCGAGAACAAAACGCCGGAGCTGCTGAAAGCTCCAGCCGTACAGGATTTGGACCCGCATCTGAATCCCAACTACAACTTCGAAAATTTCATTGAAGGATATAGCAACAAGCTGCCTCGCAGCGTGGCAGAAGCTGTGGCTGAAAAGCCGGGCGGCACTGCGTTCAATCCTTTATTCCTATACGGTGCATCCGGAGTGGGGAAAACTCACTTGGCCAATGCAATCGGTACGCGCATCAGAGAACTCTATCCTGAAAAGAGAGTGCTCTACGTATCGGCTCACTTGTTCCAGGTGCAATACACCGACTCGGTCATCAACAACAAAATCATCGACTTTATCAAGTTCTATCAGACCATCGACGTGTTGATTATTGATGATATACAGGAGTTTGCCGGTGTCACCAAGACACAGAACAACTTCTTCCATATCTTCAATCATCTCCACCAGAACGGAAAACAGCTGATTCTGACTTCCGACCGTGCACCTGTGCTGCTGCAAGGTATAGAAGAACGCCTGCTGACCCGTTTCAAATGGGGTATGGTAGCCGAACTGGAAAAGCCGACCGTAGAACTGCGTAAGGACATCCTCCGCAACAAGATTCACCGCGACGGGCTTCAGTTCCCGGAAGAGGTCATCGACTACATCGCAGAAAATGTGGACGAAAGTGTACGCGACCTGGAAGGTATCGTGATTGCCATCATGGCCCGCTCCACGATCTTCAACAAAGAAATCGACATCGACCTGGCTCAGCACGTGGTGCATGGCGTGGTTCACAACGAGACCAAAGCCGTTACCATCGACGACATTGTAAAGGTGGTGTGCAAACATTTCAATCTGGAGCAGTCGGCTATCCACACCAAATCCAGAAAGAGAGAAGTGGTACAGGCCCGACAGATTGCCATGTATCTGGCAAAGAACTACACCGACTTGTCAACTTCCAAAATCGGAAAGTTCATCGGAAACAAAGACCACGCTACTGTATTACATGCCTGCAAGACAGTGAAAGGCCAGATTGAAGTGGACAAAAACTTCTCTGCGGAAGTGCAGGAAATCCAAACCATATTGAAGAAAAGAGACTAAATATAAAAAAACGATTAGTGACGCATCACTAATCGTTTTTTTTATTTACTTCAGAAATCCCTGCTGGCGAAGCACCTTCAACAAGTTCTCTGACATAAATTCATTGTCTTTTTTCGTATACCGCACATCCGTAAAGACCTGCGCCAAAGTTTCCTTACCATTTTCTTCTACAAACTGCTTATTCTCAGGCAAAGATTCCTTGTAGGCATACAGTTCATCAATCTTTTCGGGCGTATAATCAGCATACACTTCCTCATGAACCACCGCTTTCAACGGCAGACGATCTACTTGAGCAGGCATTCCATCAGGATAACCCACCGTCACTGTAGTCAGCGGAAAGACCAGCTCAGGCAACTGAAGCGCCTCAATAATCTGCTGCGGATTGTAAGTTGTGGTCCCCAGGTAGCAAATACCCAATCCGGCTTCTTCTGCCAGCGTGCAAAAAGTCTGCGCCACCAACAACGTATCCATCGCCGCATTCATAAAACTCATCAGATTGTCATAACCAGGCAGTGCCTTCCGCTGCTCGCACCACTTGCTGAAACGACGGAAATCTGCACAAAAAGTTAATACAACCGGAGCGGTTTTTACCATAGGCTGATGGAAGTGAGCCGGCGAAAGACGCTCTTTCATTTCCGCATCACGAGTGACAATTACACTATAAAGCTGCATCCCTCCCATCGTAGAAGCACGTGAAGAGGTTTCAAGCAAATCATTTAACAAATCTAAAGAAATATCTTTAGATAAATATTTTCTAACAGTTCTTCTGTTCTTTACCGTTTCAAACATATCTTTTTTTTGCAAAGATATAAAAAGAAAAAACGAATCCCATATACATCCTAAAAAGAATAATTTTCTTTTTGGAAAACTTTAACCTTTAACAAAAAGCCAACAATTATTGATTATCAACAAATTAACAGATTAATATAGAAAACTAATAACCTGTTGATAAATAATTTCCTTTTTATTTTGATAGAAAAAAAAACATTCTTAGCTTTGCACCATCATTTGTTAACGATAAGTGAACTTCTACAAATTACTTATTAAATAGCTGATTTAAGACACATCAAATCGTGGAAAAACAAACTTATTCTTACGACGACGCCTTTAAAGAATCTTTACAATACTTTCAAGGCGATGAGCTTGCTGCGCGGGTTTGGGTCAACAAATACGCAGTAAAAGATTCTTTCGGAAACATCTACGAAAAGTCTCCGGAAGACATGCATTGGAGAATTGCAAACGAAGTGGCACGCATTGAAGCAAAGTATCCCAATGCTCTCTCTGCTGAAGAGTTGTTCCAACTATTAGACCACTTCAAGTATATCGTTCCGCAAGGAAGCCCGATGACAGGCATCGGAAATGACTATCAGGTAGCTTCCCTCTCTAACTGTTTTGTTATTGGAGAAGAAGGTGCAGCCGACTCGTATGGCGCCATCATCAAGATGGATGAAGAACAGGTACAGCTGATGAAAAGACGCGGCGGTGTAGGCCACGACTTGTCAGATATCCGTCCGAAAGGCTCTCCGGTAAAAAACTCGGCTTTGACTTCTACGGGTATTGTGCCTTTTATGGAACGCTATTCTAACTCTACGCGTGAAGTGGCTCAAGACGGACGCCGCGGAGCCTTGATGCTGAGTGTATCCATCAAGCATCCGGACTCGGAAGCATTTATTGATGCCAAGATGACAGAAGGAAAAGTAACGGGTGCCAATGTCTCCGTGAAATTGGATGATGAATTTATGCAGGCTGCCACCGAAGGCAAACCGTACATACAGCAGTATCCCATTGATGCGGAAACACCCCAATTTTCCAAAGAGATCAATGCGTCTGCTTTATGGAAAAAGATTGTACACAATGCATGGAAATCGGCTGAACCGGGTGTTTTGTTCTGGGATACAATCATCCGCGAATCGGTGCCCGACTGCTATGCCGACCTGGGATACAAAACCGTTTCAACCAACCCCTGCGGTGAAATTCCCTTGTGTCCATACGATTCTTGCCGACTGCTGGCTATCAATTTATACTCATACGTGGTGAATCCGTTCAAGCCGGATGCTTATTTCGACTTTGAACTGTTCAAGAAGCACGTAGGACTGGCTCAACGCATCATGGATGACATCATCGATCTTGAACTGGAAAAGATTGAGCGTATCATGCAGAAAATCAACCAAGATCCGGAAAGCGAAGAGGTAAAACGGACGGAACGTGTGCTTTGGGAAAAGATATACAAAAAAAGCGGACAAGGACGCCGCACGGGAGTAGGTATCACCGCTGAAGGAGATATGCTGGCTGCTTTGGGGTTGCGCTATGGCACTGAAGAGGCTACGGAATTCTCGGAAAAAGTACATAAGACCATTGCACTGGGGGCATACCGTGCTTCAGTGGAAATGGCCAAGGAAAGAGGTGCATTCGAAATGTACGACAGCCAAAGAGAAGAGAACAATCCGTTCATCCAGCGTCTGGCTGCTGCTGATCCTGCCTTGTATGAAGACATGAAGCAGTATGGACGCCGAAACATCGCCTGTCTGACGATTGCCCCTACCGGAACCACCAGCTTGATGACGCAAACAACTTCCGGCATCGAACCGGTGTTCCTGCCTGTATACAAACGCAGAAGAAAAGTCAACCCGAACGATGAAAATGTACGCATCGACTTTGTGGATGAAACAGGAGATGCATTTGAAGAATACATCGTCTTCCACCATAAATTTGTCACTTGGATGGAAGCCAACGGATACAATCCGGCCAAACACTATACACAGGAAGAAACTGACGAACTGGTGGCCAAGTCACCTTATTACAAAGCCACATCAAATGATGTAGACTGGCTGATGAAAGTCAAGATGCAGGGCCGCATCCAGAAATGGGTGGACCATTCTATCAGCGTGACCATCAACCTGCCCAACGATGTGGACGAGGAACTGGTAAACCGCCTGTATGTAGAAGCTTGGAAGTCGGGCTGTAAAGGATGTACGGTATACCGTGACGGTTCCCGTTCAGGCGTACTGATCTCTACACAGACCAAGAAGAAAAAAGAAGACCTGCCTCCCTGCAAGCCGCCTACAGTGGTAGAGGTACGTCCGAAAGTGCTGGAAGCCGACGTGGTACGCTTCCAAAACAACAAAGAAAAATGGGTCGCATTTGTCGGCTTACTGGAAGGACGTCCGTATGAAATCTTCACCGGTGTGCTGGATGACGAAGAAGGTATCCTGTTGCCCAAGAGTGTTACAAGCGGACGCATCATCAAGAATGTGGACGAAGAAGGCAACAAGCGCTACGACTTCCAGTTTGAAAACAAGCGCGGCTACAAGACAACCATTGAAGGACTGTCGGAAAAGTTTAACAAAGAATACTGGAACTATGCCAAGCTGATTTCAGGAGTGTTGCGCTACCGCATGCCGATTGAACAGGTAATTAAGCTGGTGGGCTCTTTGCAGCTGAACAGTGAAAGCATCAACACATGGAAGAACGGTGTGGAACGCGCATTGAAGAAATATGTACAGGACGGCACAGTGGCCAAAGGACAGAAATGTCCGAACTGCGGTCATGAAACACTGATTTATCAGGAAGGCTGCCTCATCTGCACAAGCTGCGGTACGTCCCGCTGCGGATAATGCGCCTGCCACATATATGAAAAAATGACAGAAGCAAAATCATAAAAGGAGTCCTTTAAGGGCTCCTTTTATTTTATCATCTTAAAAAAAAATCTTATACTTGCATTCACTTTACATTCTAATCAAAAATCTAATAATATGATTTTATCTTTCAATATTGAATATCGCACCAACTGGGGAGAAGAAGTCACCCTTTCCGGCTTGTCTGCAACTTCCATCCCCATGCATACCACTGACGGGATATATTGGACTGCAGAAGTGGAACTTGACATCCCTCACGAAGGAAAGACGATCCAGTATAATTATCAAATAGAACAAAACGGCCGGGTGACACGCAAAGAATGGAATCACTTTCCGCGTACCCTCTTTCTGACCGGCTCTTCCCGAAAGAAATACAAGATCAATGATAGCTGGAAGAACATTCCCGAACAGGAATTCTTCTACAGTTCAGCTTTTACCGAAGCCCTGCTGAAACGGACTAATCACGAAGCTACAGCCCAAGGATATAAAAAAGGACTCCTGATCAAGGCATATGCCCCCCGCATCCACCCCGACTATAGCCTGGCCATCTGCGGCAACCAAAAGATACTGGGCAACTGGGACCCGCAAAAGGCCATACTCATGGACGACCATCACTTCCCCGAATGGCAAGTGGAATTGGATGCAAGTAAAATCAACTATCCGCTTGAATACAAATTCGTGCTTTGGAATAAAGTAAAGAAAGAAGTGGACTGTTGGGAAGCCAATCCCAACCGTTATCTGGCAGCTCAAGATGTACAGACGAATGAAACCAGAGTGATTTCCGACCGCTATGTTCATTTTGACATTCCTGCCTGGAAAGGAGCCGGAGTAGCTATTCCGGTATTCTCCCTCAGATCGGAAAAAAGCTATGGCGTGGGAGATTTCGGCGACTTGAAACGGATGGTGGACTGGGCGGCAAGTACGCATCAGAAGATGATTCAGATTCTGCCCATCAACGACACGACCATGACACATACCTGGACCGACTCGTATCCGTACAACAGCATCTCAATCTATGCGTTCCATCCGATGTATGTCGACCTGGAACAGATGGGAACCTTAAAAGACCATGCGACGGCAGAGAAGTTCAGACAAAAACAAAAAGAACTGAATCAGTTGACCGCAGTAGACTACGAAGCCGTCAATGAGACAAAATGGGAGTATTTCCGACTGATTTTCAAACAAGAAGGAGAAAAAGTGCTGGCATCAGACGGATTTCAGGATTTCTTCAAAGCCAACAGTGAATGGCTGAAACCGTATGCAGTCTTCAGCTACCTGAGAGATGCCTACCGCACAGCCGACTTCAGAAAATGGCCCAAATACACCTCCTATCATGCAGCAGAAATCGATGCGCTGTGCAAACCGGGTACAAGCGACTACCCCCACATTGCATTGTACTATTTCATTCAATATCACCTCCACCTGCAGCTGCAGGATGCTTCCCGCTATGCCCGCCAGAAAGGCATTGCCCTGAAAGGAGATATCCCTATCGGTATCAGCCGCAACAGTGTGGAAGCCTGGACAGAGCCCCATTATTTCAACCTCAACGGACAGGCCGGTGCACCTCCCGATGACTTTTCGGACAACGGACAAAACTGGGGTTTCCCCACCTACAATTGGGAAGTCATGGAAAAAGACGGCTACCGCTGGTGGATGAAGCGATTCCAAAAGATGGCCGAATATTTCGATGCTTACCGCATTGACCATATCCTCGGGTTCTTCCGCATTTGGGAAATACCGATGCACTCCGTGCACGGGCTATTAGGTCAATTTTCTCCTTCGCTGCCTATGAGCCGAGAAGAAATAGAAAGCTACGGACTGAAATTCAAAGAGGAGTATCTCCAACCCTATATTCATGAATCGTTCTTGGGACAACTGTTTGGACCCTATACACATCTCATCAAGCAGAATTATATCGAACCGACAGACGAAGAGGGACATTACCGCATGAAACCGGGATTTGAAACCCAACAGAAGGTAAAAGCTTTCTTTACAGAAAAGAAGGATGACAGTTCCAGCTGGATTCAGGAAGGACTCTACACGCTCATCAGCAATGTGCTGTTTATAGCCGATAAAAACGATCCAACTCACTACCATCCCCGCATCGGAGTGCAAAAAGACTTTGTGTTCCGCTCGTTGACTCACGAAGAACAAGAGGCTTTCAACCGGCTATATGACCAGTATTATTATCATCGCCACAACGATTTCTGGCAGCAGCAAGCCATGAAGAAGCTGCCTCAGCTGACCCAATCGACCCGTATGCTGGTATGTGGAGAAGACTTGGGGATGATACCCGGTTGTGTGCCTGCAGTGATGAATGAGTTGCAAATTCTCAGTCTGGAAATTCAACGGATGCCGAAGCAGCCCGGATATGAATTCGGACACTTGCACGAATACCCCTACTCGTCAGTCTGCACCATATCTACGCATGACATGTCGACCCTGCGCGGCTGGTGGGAAGAAAACTACCCGCAAACGCAACGCTATTTCAACAGCATGCTAGGACATTATGGCACCGCTCCTGTCAGCGCCACACCGGAAGTATGTGAAGAAGTGGTACGCAAACACCTTCAGAGCAACTCCCTCCTGTGCGTTCTTTCCTTCCAGGATTGGCTGTCGATAGACAGCAAATGGAGAAATCCCGACATACAGGAGGAACGAATCAATGTTCCCTCCAATCCTCGCAATTACTGGAAATACCGGATGCACCTCACACTGGAGCAACTGATGAATGCTTCCAGTCTCAACAACAGAATCCGCAGTATGATAGAGGATAGCGGCCGGAATCCAGCCCAATAAACAAGAAATCAACCAATAAACATATTCAACCCGAGCAAGCAACGGAGCAGGATTAGCCTCCCCGTTGCTTGCATCTTTATCAGAATCAATTTATCTTTGCAAGAAAGAACCCAAATTCCAATGAAAATTAACCAGAGTTATATCCTATTGAAAGAAATTCGATGCTACGCATTCCATGGAGTAGCACCGCAAGAAAACCGCATCGGAAATGAATACAGTATCCAATTGAGGCTGAAAACGGACATCCGCAAGGCCATGGAATCGGATGAAGTAAACGATACCATCAACTATGCGGAAGTATATCAGACGGTTGCAGCAGAAATGGCTATTCCTTCCAAGCTACTGGAACATGTGGGAGGAAGGATTGTAAAATCCTTGTTCCGACAATTTCCGGCTATTGAAGAAATCGAACTGCAGCTCCATAAGCGCAATCCGCCCATGGGGGCCGACATCGAATCGGCAGGTATCGAGCTGCATTGCTGCAGAGAGTAAACAACACCCTCTCTGCCTTCCTGCCACGAAAGCAGAGGGGATTATTGGGAGATAAAGAAAGGCAACTGAGAAAAAAACTTCCGTCTTTTCACATATAAATTCCACAATATACTGCCTTTCATCTGTTCGGGAATTACCGGCTGTACGCTCTGCCGCAAGTTCTCCTCCCGAGACGGCAAAAAGGAAGAACGGAGTTTTTTATACTCCCTGCGGGCATTCATCACCGCCCGGGCATTGGCCCAACTCCCCTGCAGCAAGAAAGAAACAGCTGCTACGCAGTCAAGAAATGCACGCATCCGCATCACCCTGTCCAACTCCGGCTGAGGAAGATTTTTATAAAGCATAAGAAGATTATTGCGAAAATTGAGGTAAGTCTTCCTGGGATTTTCTTTCTTCAGCGTAGCGCCACCAACATGATACACCACACTTTGAGGAATACAAACGATGTTTCTGCCCCGCGAACGAAGACGCCAGCACAGATCAATTTCCTCCATGTGAGCAAAAAATCGCCCGTCCAGTCCACCCGCTTGCTCATAATCCCTTCTACGGATAAACAAAGCAGCACCGGTAGCCCAAAAAACAGGAGTCACCTCATCATACTGCCCCCGGTCTTCCTCCACCACCTGCATGATACGTCCCCGGCAAAACGGATACCCCCACGCATCCATAAAACCGCCTGAAGCACCGGCATATTCAAAATACTCCTTCTGCCGCTGACTCCTAATCTTCGGCTGACAGGCAGCTACCTCAGGATGAGCATCCAAATAAGTCACCAAAGGCTGCAGCCAGTGCTCAGAAACTTCCACATCAGAATTCAACAACACCACATATTCTGCATCCACCTGCTGAAGAGCCTTATTGTATCCCTCAGCAAAGCCGTAATTCTGCTCCAAAAGGATGAGACGGACAGACGGAAATTCCCTGGAAAGCATCTCCACAGAATCATCCGTTGATCCATTGTCGGCCACACAAATCTCAGCCTCATCCGAATAAGCCAGCACAGAGGGAAGAAAAGTACGAAGCATGTCGCTTCCATTCCAATTGAGTATGACAACAGAAACTTTCATCATTTTTCTTGTTTTTGTTCACGAACCGCACGCTCCATTTCCTTGCACTCCGATGCAGTATGTTTCCAACGCTTATGCGACCACAACCAATAAGCCGGTTCCCTACGGAGTGTCTGCTCCAGACGCTGAGAAAACATTTCAGTAATCTCTCCCTCTCCCGTTTCCTTGGGAGTAGCAGTCATCAGTTTAAACTCCGCCTCACAATAGCCCCGACGCGTTTTCGTCAGTTCACAGTAAAATACCGGAAAATTCATCATCTTGGCAATCCGTTCCGCACCGTTCAAAAAAGCCGTTTCCTGTCCCAAGAAAGTGGTCCAATAACGGTCACCGCTGGGCCATTGATCCGTAATCAGCCCCACCACCATTTTCTTACCCTGGTGCTTCAGCTTGATAATTTCGCGAGCTGTGGAATGCTTGGGAACATTATAGCCACCAAAACGAGAGCGAATCCGCTTAAACAGTTCATCCAGATATTTATCCTTCAACGGTTTATACACCTGCATCGGAACATCTCCCGGCTTCATGGCAGCCCCCATGCCAATCAGCCATTCATAATTGGCATAATGAGGTATCATCAAGATAATTCCACCATATTTTTCGGTAAACTCAAGATACTGTTCCGTGTTCTTATACACCATTCTCTTGCGGAGATCTGCAGCCGACATATGCAGCAGTTTCAAATCCTCCAACAGATAATCGGACAGATACCGGTAAAACCGACGCTCAATCTGCCGTCTTTCTTTGTCTGATTTTTCAGGAAACGAACGGAGCAGATTATCCCGAACCACCTTCCGACGATATCCGACAATGCGGTACATCAGAAAATAATTCAAATCGGACAAAAGATACAACACACAGAACGGAAGCGCAGAAAACAGCCACATTCCCGCATAGACCAGTCCATAAATGAATCTCGACTTCATACTCACTCCAGTATTATGCCTTTCAGCGCCGTTTTATCATCTGTAAATTCTCCTAAACGTACCTGTACCAAATGGTTATCGAGCGCATTATCACCCTCTACTTCCACACGGATATAATTGGCTGTAAAACCATGCATCGGAGCACCTGCTTTTGACTTTTCCATCAGCACCGGCAAAGTGTGCCCGATATGACGGGCATAAAAAGCCTGCGTTTTTTCATCCGACAAAGCCAAAAGACGCTGGCTGCGCTGATGCTTTTCTTCGGGCGAAACGACGTAATCAATCTTGAGCGCCTGTGTGCCCGGACGCTCCGAATAACTGAATACATGAAGCTGCGTCACATCCAGTCCCGAAATAAACTCATATGCTTTTTCAAAATATTCGGGAGTTTCACCTCGCGTGCCCACAATCACATCCACACCGATAAAAGCATCCGGCATCACCTCCTTTATCTTCTTCACTTTAGAGGCAAAAAGAGCCGTATCATACCGACGACGCATCAACTTCAACACTTCATCGCAACCTGATTGCAAAGGAATATGGAAATGAGGCATAAACCTACGCGAATGAGCGACATAATCAATAATTTCATCCGTGAGCAAATTAGGTTCGATCGAAGAAATACGATAACGCTCCACCCCCTCTACCTGATCCAATGCTTTCACCAGATCAAAAAAAGACTCTCCGGTAGTCTTGCCGAAGTCGCCGATATTCACCCCTGTCAGCACAATCTCCTTGCCCCCTTCGGCCACCGCTTGCTGTACCTGCTCCACCATAGAAGCAATACTGCCGTTTCTGCTTCGTCCACGGGCAAAAGGAATGGTGCAATAAGAACAGAAATAATCACATCCGTCCTGCACCTTCAAGAAATAGCGCGTCCGGTCCCCACGGGAACAAGAGGGAGAAAATGAACGGATGTCTTTCGTGGCCGTAGTGATTGCTTCACCCGATTCGTGCTTTTGCAAGTCACCCAAATAATTCAGCAACTCCCCTTTCTGCTCGGCACCCAAAACGACATCCACCCCTTCAATCTGGGCCACTTCCCCCGGCTTCAATTGGGCATAACAACCCGTGACAACCACAAAAGCACCCGGATGCTGTTTCACAAGACGATGAATAGCCTGGCGGCATTTCTTATCGGCAGTTTCGGTCACCGAACAAGTATTTACAACACAAATATCAGCTTTTTCTCCCTTACGGGCCGTTCTGACACCTGCCTCACGCAGGATTTTGCCAATGGTTGAGGTCTCTGAAAAATTCAATTTACAGCCCAACGTATAGTAAACGGCTGTCTTATTCTGGAATACGGTAGTATCTATCATAAGTTACAATCATACATTATTTGGTGCAAAAATACACATTATATTAGTAAAACCCTTTTGGATACGAAAGTTTATTCCTATTTTTGCACAATTCACTAAAAAACGTGCAATGATTAAAGAGAATTTTATTAAACTCTACGAAAACAGTTTTCGTGAGCATTGGGATTTGCCCTGCTATACAGACTACGGGGAAAAGACTCAATATACTTATGGGCAAGTAGCAGAAGAAATAGCTCGCTTGCATTTGTTGTTCAAACATTGTAGTCTTCGCAGAGGAGATAAAATATCCATTATCGGAAAGAACAACTCTCGCTGGTGTATTGCCTATATGGCTACCATCACCTATGGAGCGATTGTCGTTCCTATCTTACAGGATTTTACTCCGCATGATGTTCACCACATCGTTAATCATTCCGAATCTGTCTTTTTATTTACAAGCGATGCTATTTGGGAAAACTTGGAGGAGGAAAAACTAGCCGGCATTAGAGGCGTCTTCTCACTCACAGATTTCCGCTGCCTGTACCAGCGAGATGGAGAAACCATCCAAAAGTTCCTCAAGAATGCTGATAACGAAATGAACAAAGTATATCCGAACGGATTCCGTCCGGAAGACGTGCAATATACTACGCTATCCAACGACAAAGTAATGCTGCTAAACTACACGTCGGGCACAACCGGATTCAGTAAGGGAGTGATGCTGACAGGTAACAACCTGGCCGGCAACGTGACCTTCGGTATCCGCACGGAACTGCTTAAGAAAGGAGACAAAGTACTCTCTTTCCTTCCCCTGGCGCATGCATATGGTTGTGCATTCGACTTTCTCACAGCAACTGCCGTAGGTACGCATGTGACGCTGCTGGGCAAAACGCCTTCTCCAAAAATTATCATGAAAGCGTTTGAGGAAGTGAAGCCCAACCTGATTATTACCGTGCCGCTCGTCATTGAAAAAATATATAAGAATATCATCCAGCCTCTCATCAGCAAAAGAGGAATGAAATGGGCATTGAACATTCCTTTGCTCGACACGCAAATCTACAATCAGATACGCAAACGACTGATTGATGCACTGGGTGGCCGATTCAAGGAAATCATTATCGGAGGAGCTGCCATGGACAAAGAAGTGGAAGCTTTCTTCCACAAAATCAAGTTCCCTTTCACGATTGGTTATGGTATGACCGAATGCGGACCGCTTATCAGCTATTCTCCCTGGAATGAATTTGTATTGGGTTCTTCCGGCAAGATTCTTGATATCATGGAAGCCCGTATCTTCAAAGAAAACCCCAATAGCGAACTTGGAGAAATTCAAGTGCGAGGCGAAAACACCATGACAGGATATTACAAAAATCCGGAAGCAACACAAGATGTCTTTACAGAAGACGGCTGGCTGCGCACAGGAGACTTGGGAACAATGGATGCCAACGGCAATATCTTCATCCGCGGCCGACTGAAAACCATGATTCTGAGTTCAAACGGACAAAATATCTTCCCGGAAGAGCTGGAAAGCAAACTGAACAACCTGCCGTTTGTACTGGAAAGCATCGTGATAGAACGGAACAAAAAGCTGGTGGCTTTGGTTTATGCCGACTATGAAGCATTGGATTCATTGGGTTTGAATACTCCGGAAAACATCAAAACAATTATGGATGAAAACCTGAAAAACCTCAATAGCAATGTAGCAGCCTACGAAAAAATAAGCAAAATACAGTTGTATCCTACGGAATTTGAAAAAACACCGAAAAAGAGCATCAAGCGATATTTATACAACAGTATAGCTATCGACTAACTTGCTATCATACAAACAAATAAAGAATCGCTGTGGATAGCTACACAAAAAAATATAAAAAAAGTTGGCTTTGCTAGAACAATCTATTGAAAAAGTACATACCTTTGCATCGTTTTAATAAAGCAAATGATTGTATTACATTAAAAAGCAAAGAAAATGAAAAAATTAGTTTTGATGGTCGTAGCTATCGCAGCCGTATCTTTCGCATCTTGTGGTGGTAACAAAGCAGCAGACGCTGCACAAGCAACTGCTGATTCTATCCGTGTTGCAGATTCATTGAAAACAGTAGAAGCTGCTGCAGCAGCAGAAGCTCAAGTTGCAGAAGCTGATACAACAGCAACTGAAGGCGAACAAGTTGTAGAAGGCGAACAAGCTAAAACTGAAGCTGAAGCAAAATAATTCAAGCTTAAGTCTAGAGAGAATTGAAAGTCTTACAATCGGAAAATCATTTTGTGAAAAATCGCAAAACAAAATGTGAATTTCAACACTTTTTAAATAAAAACAAAATGTGAATTTACATCAAAAAATAAATAAAATTTTGAGGATTAAATATCACACAAAAAAGGCTTAGATATTATTCTAAGCCTTTTTTGCATAAGCTAATATAGCTTTATTAATTATTTCGGAAGGATTTTGAAATTCAGAAAGCAATTCCAAAACTTCAAAAGTAGCAATAAATGTAATTTTTTGTTTTTTTGTTTTTTTAGGCCTCTTATCAACATTATTTTCTCTGAGCAAGCGATATATTGTTTGTTCAGATTTAATGCCTGTATCAGCCATTATTTGCTTTATTGGTAAACCTTTTATGTAAAGGCTTATAAGTTTTTTTTCTTGTTCTTCTGTAATTAATTTTGGTCGCATAATTAATATATAAGTGCATCTTCTATTTTAGCAGAATAAGGTCTTCCCAGTTGATCCTTCACGTTTTTTCTTTCCAAATCAATGGATAATCCTGTAATGTCAATACCAGCTTCTTTTGCCAATTCTTTTACTTGTTCTTCATCTTCAGCTATTGCATGATATAATACACAACTGTAATTGTCTTCTTGATATAAATTGTATGAATTCATAATGTTTGTTTTTATATTGTTATCACTTGTTTTATTATCACAATGCAAATTTAAAATATTGTGATAATATATGCAAACATTATCACAATTATTTTTATAAAACATTGTGATAATGTAAAAAATAAAAGGCCCACATATAATTGTGAGCCTTTTTAAAAGCAATTAAAAAGCCTTTAAATTACTTTTTAACCGCTTGCATATAATGCCAAATCTTACCTTCTGCAGCATCTTCATCTTGGAAGAAGTACTTGTATGCTGCTTTCAATATTGTTTCGTCATCAAGCACCTGACACATGTCAGAATAGAACGCATTAAATGCTACATACTTGTCCCAGCAAGTTGTCCCAGAAGGAAAAGCCAAACCTTTTGTAGCTTCTTCTATTTGCGCTTTGCTCCAATACTCTCCGCTTCTCCGATCGCCTGATTTACCAGTGTATCTGATTTGAGCGACATCATATCTAGCAAAGTCTTCGTTGTAATGAGGGCCATAGAACAATTCATGTTGTTCTCTCATAAATTTCCAGTAACCTTCTTTAGACAATTCACCTCGCTGCGCCATTGCCATATACTTTGCAGCCATACAAGCAGAAGCCCACATTTTTTGTTCACTTACCACGCCTGCAGCTTTAGCTTCTTCAAGCATACTATCATAACTGTATTCTTTCATATTCTTATTTTAATAATTGTTTAATTTCCAATAAGTCATCAGAGTTTAATCTGATTTTCCCAAGGTCTCCAAATAAAAAGTCCAGCATAGGATTAGAAGGAATTTCCAAGTTCAACTCACCTTTGCCTATTTTAATGGAAAATCCTGCTAATTGAGTTTCATAGACATCCATCTGTTTGAATATAGATACAGCATCGTTAATCAGCATATCTGTATCTATATTCCCATTTTCGTCTGCAATAAACAGCATTGCCGCATCTACATAGCTTGATATTTGTTGATCTGATTTTGCCAAATAGTTTTTCAATCCTCTTTTTAAATAAACGGAAGCAGTTGACAAGCGAGGATGAGAAGAACATAATTGATTGATTTTACCTTCTCCCCATGTCTGAATTGCTTTCTTTACATCCGATTTTAACTTATCAATAAATTCAACTGTATACATGTTTTATCCTTTCTTTTCTTTTTTCATTTTTAAAAAATCAGCATAAGGCATATTAGCATATTTTTCAGTGTACTCCTGGAAAAGCAACAGACTTTTGTTAGCATCTTCAGACATCGTTTTTTTCAATTTCTTCAAAAGAGAAAGATGATTTTCCAAGGCTTTTTTCCCTTCTGGTGAGCGTTCTACTATGGGGCGCATAATCTTCATATATTCGTTCTGCAATATATTCATGACCATGTTTTGAGAATTCTGGAATTCTTGATTCTCATTCAGCATAGAAAATTCACTTTCTGACAATTCAGATGTGATACGATCTATTTCATCCCATACAGGCGACTGGCTAGATTGAGGCTGAGATTGAAATTGCTGCAGCTGTTGTCTACGTTGTTCTAACTGCTGTTGAGCTTGCTGAAGCCGAACAATTTCCATATCCAAATCAGAAGGATTGGAATAACTAGGTGTGCGCATTAACGGATCATTTCCGCTTACATAGATATTTTGCATAATTTTGTTTAATTAGATGGATACAAAAAGTAGGGCATCCGAAGATGCCCTACTTTTAAATCAGGCTCAATAATTAAGCCCCAGCAGATGCCGCTGGCACACATGAGCAAGGGTTGTAAGAACCAAATCCTGTTACAGTAGGAGTATTAGGCAATACAACCTCTCCAGAGATCATGCGGCAGGTTTTGCGATCTGTGTAATTGATACCGGCAGTGTAAGCCTTTTCAATTTCACACTGGATAAGTTTGTCCTGGTAAGGACGGATAGCAGCATTAATTGCAACTTCTTTTTCCAGGCCGGCAATTCTGTTAGCCAAGATGTCAAAGTTGTCGCGCTGTCCTTTGTACAAAGCAAATGCATCTGCATTCTGCTTAGCGGTCAAATCGTCAAAGCTGTCACGTGTAGACTTGTACAATCCAAAATCTGCATCAACCTGAGATTTCCACAGCTGGAATTTTTCGTTCACGTCGATTTCACGTGCTCCGGCCATCATTTCAAGGGTGTTGACTTTCTGAGACCAAATGGTGTTCGTCAGCTCTACAACATCGTCACACTCTTTAGCCCATGACTGGAATGCAGAGGGAGAGGCAGATGTCGATCCTCCAACGTTGTTAATATTTACATTTTCAGGCATACCGCCACCAAATCCCAAACCACGGCCGCGGCCCCACAATGCAGCTGCGCCAAGAACAGTACCTGCGATGCCAAAACCTAAGCCTGTGTTGGCTGTAGACTTAGATGCGTACTTGTGTGCACCATCTTCATGAATTACTTTTTCTACTACTTCTTTCTTTTCAGTATCCATACTTTTAAATTTAATGTTAATACTATGTTTTTTTCTCACATTGCAAATTTATTGTAAGGCAGAAACATAGCATAAGATTACCTTTCGAGCAAATTGCGAACATTTTGCGCATAGCTTGCAATAATTTTATTGGATTTCTGTCGACTCATAAAATTGTTATGTAAATTACGAATTGAGGCTGGTGTCTTATGTAAGTATTCTGCAATTTGGTTGGGGTATAACCCCTGCTCAACAAGGATATTCACCAGGATACTACGTGCATCTACTACAGGTACAATTTTAGAATTTGACAAGATCATGAATTCCGGTATTTCAGTTTCTTGTGCAACGAGTGATAAAACGTGAGAAAACAACTGTGTCTTACACATAATATTAAAATTTTTATTAAATTTGTATTGCCAATCAATCTTTATAACAAAAAACAGCACTAAGTAGCGTGAGAGGATATTTGCCCCCGACATAGCTGCTTAGTGCTGTTATTTATAAGATTGATTGGCGTCGTCTTATTTGTCGGGGGCTTTTTTCAATTCATAAGAAATTCAAACCACACTCCTAATGCTACTGCTAAGTAGACTAATAATGATCCAAGCATAGCCGCCCATACATCTTTCCAATCGGGCTTATCATCCAGAAGAACTTCTTTAAGTATTGATATGATCAATACAAATACGGCGCCTATTGTTACTGCTGAAACCTTCTCCCATGATACTAATGGTTCCTGCAAGATCACAACGAAAGTGATAAGGGAACAAATAAATCCTCCCCCTAAGAAGTGAAGGGCTTTGTCAGTCCCGACTTTTTCCAAAAAAGAATCTAAAATTTTCATACTGTTATTTTTATGGCAGGGATTTCTCCCCGCCGGTTAAACTTTCCGAGTTACTCTACAAGTAAAATGATAAAGGATGATTCTCCTTCTTCATATGAAACTGAAATATATAATCCATTGTTATAAATATCCGTCTTCAACACAACATTATTACTATTAATTACAGAGATTCTTTTCCCATTCATTTTTTCAGAAATAACCAAATGGTCGTTCATCTGTTTTGAATAGTCGGCAAAAACAAAATATTTATTATCAAATTCAAGATAATACATACCTATTCTTCCATCCACTTCATTATACTTGAAAAAACATCTATATAATACAGCAGTATATACTGAATCGGGAGAAAGTGTGTCTCCTGATTTATAAGAATCAACGCCATGGGGATATACCTTTCCTGTATCTTTCCTGACTTCAAATGTCATATTGGTATATTTTTTCAAATCTTTTCCCACACCGTAAGGAAGAAATCCTAAAGCAAATCCACAATTGCCATTTATCTGTATTACTCTATCTACAGGTCGTTCCTTATCTGCCCAATACGTTTCAGTAAATAAAAATGGTGATAGCGCAGAACTCCATGGAACTTGTATGGGAGTGTTAAAATTGTATCCATTTATCTCTTGAGAATTAGGTATATAATATTTAACGGTTCCATCTTTTAATGTTCCTATCATTCCAGCTTGCGAAAACATGACATCTTGAAATTTTATCACTTGATTTGTAACAAAATTGGAGATTAACAACAATGACATATTCGGCAAAAATCGATATATATTTTCAATTTTTACCATAGTTGAGCTTTCAAAGTCTGCAGGTTTATCTTGTCCTTTTCTTGCGATTATATTTTTCAGGACCTCATCTGTATTGACTACCGAATAAGATTCTACAATGTCAAATTCTCTAGACCTGTATAATTTAGCCTCACTTACCCTTATACTATTATTATATAATCTCTGTTGAACATCAAATACAGCTGGCCATAGCTGAGTTGAGGATACAGATGTCACATGTAATTCACCACCTTCAGTACCAGTTAAATTTCCGGCTTTAAGCGCTATAAAACTTTGGCTTTCAGAAGTACCTTTATTTTCAGACAGAAAGAGTATCTTATTATTGTCAACAATTCTCATGATGTAGAATTTAGTTCCACTAGAATCAGTCCATTCTGTACCTATCGCTGTATTATCCTTACCGTGCCCTTCAATAGTAGCAATAACACATGGTTGAGCATGATTGCCGCCTAACGTGGTATTTTGCGCGTGAAAAGGTCCTACATCATCTCCCATTCCAAATTTAACATTTTCATTATCAAATTTGATAAAATTAAATATAGGATTACCGTTATAAGAAGCATTTTCTTGCGTATAATATCTGTTAAGAGTTGCGGTCAAAGAGTTATTACCGCATTTATATAAGAGAGTTTTGTCACTCTTTAATTCAATGGTAAAGTCATCCCCTAAAGCAGATTCCAGACTTCCCAATAAATCCTTTTTTGTGACTAATGCTTTATCATTTTTAGCCAAAAATGACGTATCATCTTTCAAGTTAATTATTTCTTTTTCAAAATATTTCTCAAAAACCACATTTTCCCCAAAGAATAATCCAGATAAAGACAAATCCCAAATAGGAGCATCTGGGACTCCAGGCTGTTTGTTCATTATGGTTAATATGCATTGCGACGAATTAAGTGGAGAGACAAAGCTCTTTACATTTTCCAATTGTGTCCCATTAATATGATTGCCTTCTTTGTCAAAAAAATTAACAAACCTGGCATTATTATTGTTATCTTCATTAATGCCTGAAGGAGCATATATACTATAACAGGAATCTGGTTTTATCTCTATTTTTTCAGTGTAACTGTATATTTCATAAGGTGTTGGTACCCCTTTTGCATCAATATAATATCCGTCTGTAAATTTAGATGGGTCTATCAGATTAGCACCAATTATTTCTTGTTTAATAAATTCGTCAGTAATATTTGTGTTTTTATTGATGTTTTTTTCTAACGCGGAAAGTTTCTCATCCAGATTACCTCCTCCAGATGTCATCTTTACCTGCTCCGACGAAGTGACAGGATAGACCTTCTGTCCGTTCTTATTTTTAAGTTGTACTTTTCTTGCCATAATCTTATGAATTAAGTTATAAATCGGTTGTTTCTCCCTGATCCTCTATTACAGGAACAGCGTCTGATATAGGTGTACGGAGCCAGTCAAGAAAATCTTCTACTGTGCCTTCATTACCGGCTTTAAGCCAAACTTGATATGCGGAATCTCCCTGTACACCCAGCTGCATATCTCCTGATATTGTCACAGTCTCCGTCTTGATATCTGAACACGGATCTGAAGACTCTTCGCACGTTGTTGATACAATCTTCAGAAAGTTACATGCATCCAACGCTGTATGCTGTCCGTCTAATGTAGCATACAATGTAGCAGAATATCTTCCAGTAGATTTCTGCAGTTCCGGAGGGACAGAGAACACGACTTCCTTACTTTCGAGTTCAAAAGGAATATCTGTATGATTACCCAACGGATCATGCAACACCAGCCGAAGACTCATATCCTCTAATGGCTGCTAACCTCCGTTTACCGTCACATTCCACCGGCAACGTATATCCTTATCTTTCCGAACATTTACCATAGCTATACATCGTTAGTTTCACCAAGATCATCCATAATGCTATCCCATACAACATACCCTGCATCCAGTTTTGTCCGCAGCTGCCATCCAGGATTCTGCCAGCTGAAGACCTTGCCGTTATCCGGTGCCGAAGCATCATCCTGGTTGTAAATATTCACCAGCATGCCGCGACGCAATGGAGTTCCGTCCTTGTCATCTACCGGATTGCTGTCAGCCTCCATGGCGCTTACTGTCGCATAAGTTTTCCGGATGCCCAGAGAGCTTCCGTTAATCTCAGTCTGATTGGCATAATCAGCAAGGTCACGGATCAGATCTCCCACTTCTTCAGGTGGAATACTTTCCGTCTTCCACTTGGCCGACAATTCATCAGCCCTCTTCTTAATGTCGTATATATCTGCCATAACAATATTAATATCTGGTTCGTAATATGACTCTTCTATTTGCTTCAATCCTGGTAACAGGAGTTCCGTCCACGTTCTTCAGATAAATGTTTCCGTTGTTCGCCTGGATCATCACTGCTGAATAAACATTATCATTCACATCAGTAATGAATCCCAACCCTTGGAACGACACACTTTCACGATATTTCACATACAACCCACCGGAAAGAGTCACCTCTGAAATTGTCGGACCGGCCAATACAATACCTGTACTTCCATCCTGATAAGTCGTCAGCGTGACATAAGGAAGGACTAACCCTTCATTCACGCTATCGATATATACGTCCAGTTTCTTCGAGGCTTTCGGAATACTGACATAATGCAATACCGACAGCACTTCAATATCGCTCACCGAAGTGTCATCCTTCAAAGACTCAACTACCAGCGTAGCATAGCTTTTTTCGCGGCGTGCGCCCTGTTCTCCATTGCCAAGGGTAACAACAGCCTCTTGTACTCTTGTGATCTTCCAATACAGGAAAGTGCCTTTCTCAGTGCTGGCAATCTCACCGGAAGCCACTGAAAAGATCTCCCCGTGCAGCGCTATCCACCCTGCGGTCCATGATATCTTTTCATTGCCGTCAGAAGTATCCTGGCGGGTAACTACGCATCCGGCAAGACGCGCATTTCCATCTTCTGTTGAAAAGGCATTTAAAAGGGCTTTAAAGGACTCTCTAACGGCGTCCTGCATATAGACAATATCGGTAAGTTTCAACGGCACTCCACCGTTCGGATTAAGCATCTTATTCATATTCGTAGATATTAATTATGTACTTTCTTCCCACTACCTTGTAAGTATCCAGGAAGATCCTTATTTGACTTTCGTAATCTCTCAAAAATGATGGAACATTTACAATGAAGTCACCATCATACCTGCCTTCACCGTCATTTCTCCAGAATTCCTGTTCCGGCGACTCTTCATCGTCATTATACATCATCAGGCCGGGAAACGGCTCATCATCATTGTACATATAGAATGATTCAGCCGGAACATCCGTAATGTATATCTCATTGTTCTTTAGAAAAAACATTTCATTCAGATTGGTCTCCAAGCTGATAACCTGCCCAGTAATGACAATACGATTCATCGACTGCTTCCGGTAACTCATGAATACATCATGAAGGTGCGAAAAGGGGGCAACCAGTACCCGAATGAATGAAAACAAGCGCGGTTTCCGGAGAAATGGCGGGAGAAGAAGCTGCGCCAGTTTGACCATATCTAATTCATACCACATAAGTAATGCTGCTGTTAAGGCCTTCGGAAATAAATGCTCCTCCGACCGATGTGTAATTATTATTCTTCACCTCCGTATATTGTACCGCTTCGGCCGACTTGGCCTTGACCGTTCCCAGCGTGACATCTAACACGCCTTCAACCGCCTGTACAGCGTCCACCAGTTTGGTCTTGTTAAACGTACCTCCATACACAATAGCGGCCAGATAATTGTTAATGGCATCCACTACCACCGCCTTACCGTCTGATATTCTATTACCTGATGTGTCGATAACAAGAGGATCAATCTGCACACTCATGTTAATGATAATCTTATCGGCCGGAATTGATTTAATCGACATTGTAATACCGGCTATTTTCATTTTATTCAGATAACTCTCGAAGGCCGCCAGTTCAGACTCGTTCAATGGCTCCGGCTTTCCGCCGCTATCTTTCGACACCAGCACCTGAACACTTCCTCCAAGGTCACGCACTGCAGCATATTGAACAATCTGCAGTTTCTCATTGACAGTCTGATATCCATACGTGGCCGTCTCTGGAAGATAGACCAGATTATCCCCATATTGGAAGGCCAGACAAATACGATGATACCATGCCACCGATGCCACTATTGCCTGACTGATTTGGGCATCCACATCCTTACGCAGCTGGTCAAACATCACCTCCAGTCCATACGCACATACAGCCACGATATACAGCAGAATATTTTCGATAGAAACAGTGCTGAATGTAGTGTCCCAGGTAGCATCTTCACCGGTAATACCATACGCCGTTCGAAGCGTTTCATCAGTCATGAAACGGTCCGTCATCGTTTTTTTGATCTCTTGAATACTTCTTACCATAATATTAAATTTGAGATTACATAAATTCTTTTGTGAACTGATCCGTAAATATCCGAAGTCGGATTTCACTTTCTGCGCTCTCACTGGTAGCCGGTGACACCCTGTTGTTCTTGCAATAAGTCTCCATTTCTCGATTCACCACTACATCCGGAAGCAACAGTTCAGCGCCTGTTTCCAGATTGGCTGTCGGTGACAGATCATTAGCCTGGGCTATCAAGAAGGCCGCAGACACATCACCGTATTCCTGAATTGCAATATCCAGCATCGTCTGATGCGCCAACACTTTAACCGTCTTCATGGCAATTTTTTATATATTAACTTGATAACAATAATACCAATAAAAACACCTCCCAGCCACATGAGTGCCGCCTGCCACCAGCTGATGGCTGCCTTCCGTTCTGTCTGCAGGTTACTGATGGCTGTCTCCATCCGGGTAAGCTGCTCATTGATCCGGGTAGTTTCAGTCTGTATCGCGGTAAGATCAACATTCACCACCATGCTGTCCCTGCGCTGTTCTTTGCTTTCGCTGGAAAAATTACCCGTAGTAGTCGATGTTATATACTGATTTCCGGTACTGTCAGGCGGCGAAAACTCATCTCTCTGCCATTGGCCGGTCATCTGCGTCAGCTTTTCCTCCCATTTTTGAAAGAACTGATCCAAATCCATCTGGGCTGAAGAATTATTATCTACCGAAGTTTCATTGTCGATTACAGTCTCAGATTCACTCTCCTTCACTTCATCAATTTTCAGAGGCGACTGCGTTCTGCAGCCTACAGCCAGCAGAGCCATCAGTATGATGATAAAGCTCTGCATCCAGCTGTACGCTCTGTCAAGCCAACGAGTCAGCATAAGACAAAGAGATTAATATATATAACCATGAAAGCCGCAATTTCAAGCCAGAAGACGGGCTTTGCATCAATCAGCTTACCCAATCCCATCTTGCTGATATACCTGATGATATAAGCCACAGGAAGAAGCCATACTGTCATTATCCACGGATGCGTACATACTACCCAAGTCTGCGTACATAGCAATACCAACACCGTACCGGAATAATGCACTATCGCGCCTTTTTTGTCCTTAAAATTCGGAGAAAGAGATATCATCATCATCCCGACAAATGACAGGAATGTCAGGAACTGGTAATTCTCCGGAGTGACCTCCAGCGCCGCGATCATCCAGGTAAACCCTGTCATTGACATGCAGGCGCCAAACCATTTATTGTGTTCCAGACGATAATACGTTTCAGACAAAGAGTACGGGATACGTCCCATTTTCTTGCACATGACAGCTGTGTACACAGCCATAATCAATACTGATATGATTCCGAATAATGTTGCCATAATATTTCCTTTTAAAATTAAACCAGTTCCCATCCGGCTTTCACGTCTTCCATATTAGCCGGAACGCCATTCTCTACCCGGCTGATGGCCGCCGCAAATGCACACATCGTAGCTTCGTCATAGATATCAGGTTCAAACATCGTAGGAACCTGCATTTCCGCACATACTCGCTGGATGTATCCGGAAGTATTGTTCTCCACAGGTGGTGCCCATCTGTGGATAAAATCTGCAATAGTCTTGCAGCCATGTATCCGGCGGTAATTCTGCAGTGTCCGGATTAAGGCCCTGTAGCCCCATTTCATTTCCGTAAACTGGAAAAACTGCTTGTCTGTCTGCTTCTCACGCAATCCCTGCCATTTATCCTTGGTGATACGGATGTTCCCGGGATTGCAATTCCGTAAACCTCTTGGTAACTGTGTCATTTCTTTTCCTCCTTTTTTTCGTTATCTAAAAATTGCTGCAGATAAGGTATCTTTCTGACTACCTCAAAACTCAGGATGTAGTACATGAAGTTAATCGGCCGGGACCTTGGAAAGAGCTTTCTAAGGTTTCTCAGGATGTTCACTCCGTAGAAGTAGCATATCGCATACACAATGCCGGTAATGCACTGCAGGGCGCCGTCCAAATTCTTCATTTTTTCTCCAATGATATAAATGCTCAGCACGATCACGTAGAACACAAAGGTTTCAAGCAAGCAGTGAAAGAATTTACGGTTGCTGAACCGTTCGTGTTTTGCCACAATACCGGCAATAAGTCCGGCCAGACAGTTGATCACGAAAATGAAGAAGATGACGAATACCATGTCCTTGACCGGCGCGAAGTAAGCCAGTGTAATGCTGAACAGCGTTGCCAGCATATTCTTGATGATTGTAATTATTTCCATATCTTGATTTTTCATAATTAATAATGAGCGTCAACACTGATACCAGTATTACTTACTACCACATTATCTACTGTCTGTCCGTCCAGTTCAAGCTGCTCTCTTATTTCCGTTCTCCACGCCAGCGGATCGTGATCGAGCAACATATCTGTAATACCTGCACCCACATAAGGAGATTCTTTAAATTCACCTTTGTATGCGCCTATTATCAATGCTTGATTTTGATATAGAGTATTACCTAATACCATGCCGGATATAATTTTCCCGTCATCATCCCTTACTGGAGATATCAGGACATCATATTCTGAAGTTATCTGTATACCTGTCATATCAGTGAGTTATTGTTTTATCCTCGTAATCTTCTCTATTAAAAACATCAGCCTTACTTACCGGTGACGGAGCTGTAACGCTTCCGCTACCAGGCTGAACTCCTGTAATCTGATGTGTATGACTGTTGAATTTATCAACAAGTGCATTGATCTTGTCGGTTAGTGCAACAATGTTAACCAGTCCTCCCAGTTTTCCGCCGTTTATCGTAATACTCTCTGCCTGATCTACCACAAGGACAACCAGCTGCGACAAGTCTCCGGAAAGGCTGCCTACCGTTACGGCAGTTCCGACGGCAGGGACTATCAGCAGATTACTTTCGTTCTTTGAAGTGGATGCTCTGAGCCTTATTCCATCAACATCAAGTGGTCCGAACGTAACAGTGCAAGTTAAACCTTCCACGCTCTTAACGATCCCCTGGTATATGGCTATCTTGTTCCCACGGCCTAACAACTGTGCCAGATTATCAGAAAGTCTTTTATAATTATCCATAAGCGCTAACTTAATCGTATACCCAATTCTATTGTTCGTTTGCCTCCAGAACTGGAAAATTCAGTAGTGACAGACCTGACATAATATTGCCCGTCCTTATATTCATAGTCTGCATCATGCAGCTGTGCAACATCTCCCGGCTGACAGTAAGGTATCATCCATGTTGTTATCGTCCCGTCATATCCGTCAAATGAAAATCTCTTTACCTCGGATTCTCCACGCTGCTTCATTGAAGCATCATCACTCGAAGCAGACCTGACTTCTACACGATCACCACCTGTGGCACCAACTTCATATTCTTTCACTTTCCCATCTGGTAAAAGAGCTTTCACCACTACGCGTACCTTACGATCTTCAGCACGTCTGTATGTCAAGTCACACTCTTCGATGTTATAAGCAAAATCATAATATACGTCATTACCTTTCTTAGAGGCCGGTGGATGAATGTGAAGAACATTTCCTTGCAGATATATATCTGCTCCGCATTCTTCCTGCACTTTCTTCAGGACATCATATCCAGTAGCTGTATGGATGACAAACTTTTCATACTTCCAGGTGTAATCGCAGTCGATCTCATAACCGCCCCCTATACCTTCCACCACTTTTTTCAACAACGTATCGAGCGTCACATTATTCATCACTTCATCCGGTATCGGGACACGGAACTTAAACAAGTCATCTTCACACTCCAGAGTAATGCTTCCGTTATCTGTAGCCACCCGCTGCACATATCCTGTAAATTCATCTTTCAGTCCGGTTTCCAAATATCCCAGTTTTACAGTTATCCGGTCACCCCGATGAATCATACTTTCAATATTCAACGCTTTGTTATATTCCGATGCCGGAAGCGTTACAACAGCTGTATCGGCAAGAAGCTCGACACTTCTGTGTATCTCTACGCTATCCAGCATACCCAGCCGGAAATCACCTACCTGTATGTCATAGCCCATTGTATACATATCATTTCAAGTCACTACGTTTCAGCAGCAGCTTATACGTATCATCACTGTAGGCGGATATCGAATAAGCCTGGTTCTGTACCCCTGCCGTAAATGGAAATTCATAATTTTCTATCACTATCTGATTAATACTATATAATTCGAATAGAGGACAACGGACTTTCAGTTTAGCCGACTCGCATAAGGATTTGAGCTTCTGTACATCTTTGCCAGGATAATCATTTTGGGTAAGATTCATGAGCACTCCTTCTATCTTAATCTGATAATCATCCTGAGTCCATCTCTCCTTGATGCTTCCCCGGATCTTTCCTTTTGACACCTGACGACGCACAATAATATTCTTACCGATAATCGTAATCAGCGGTTCAATCGGAAGAAGCCACCATTCACCGCCTTCCGGCTGGACCTCCAGCGGAAAACGCATCGGAACACCCAGTGCATTAGTACGCACCATATCTTCCAGTTCTGCTTCATCCAGTTTCATCAGATCCGTATAATCATCCGGATCTTCTTGACCTACTACAGGGTTCTTAAACAACCAGTATGGAGGCACCTTCAGCCCTATTGTACGAGCCGCTATATTACCCAATATAAATTTACTTACACTCATCTTGCTGCCGACATTGCTGTTTCAAGACTACGGTTTATACACTCCAGGACAATGCGCTGAATTTCTGCCGTATCAGCCTTATCCATCATCGTGACATTCAGGTAGTCAAAGAATTTGGTTATATTCACTGTTATCTGCGTATTTCTGGTACCTCCGGTAGTAATATCATTGGCTTTCCCGGATACATTATTCTGAACCGGTTTTACCGGTGATGTACTACTGCTTTCAGTACCAGCAGCTGCTTTTGAATCGCTAATCATCGCTTCCTTGGCTTTTTGCTTAGCCAGTTCACGAGACAAATGCTGTTGATAAAGAGTTCCTGTATTACTCATTATCGCAGATGTCTTTCCGGCAAATTTTTGTGCAGATTCAACGCCCAACAGTTTTTTTGAACCTGATTGTGCCTGCTGCCAAGCACCTTCAAAATCTCCTTTTATCAAGGATTTCAATGCTTTTCCAACAGCGCCGATACCATCTACGATTTCCCAGAAACGGTCTACCACAGCATCTTTTATTGCATTTCCAAATCCCTTCATTGTATCCCATACGGTAAGAATGAATGCACGGAATCCGGCAAATTTGTTCCAGCAATAAATAACACCGGCCGTAAGAGCCGAGACAGCTGCTATTACAAGCCCTATCGGATTAGCCGACATAGCAATATTAAGCAGCCATTGTATTTTTTCGGCCGCCATCATAGCCGTTACCTGTGCCCACTGTGCTATCGTCCATCCTTTAAGGATCGTTGTGCTGACAAACATATAAGTGTTATATCCGGCCCATGCAGCTGCGGCTGTATAGATATAAGGCGCTAAAGTCTGGAAGTTATCGACCATCCATCTTACGCCCTTTTCCATACTTTTAATTAATGGCAAAGAGTGTGTCATTATATTGCTGAGAGCGTCAAATGAAGGTATCAGTAAAGGCTCTATTACCTTGTAAAGACTTAATAAAGTATCTTTAAACTGATCTCCCAGCTGTCCAAATCTACCAAAAGGAGTCTGAGCAATGCGGTCTACCATACCATAGTATTTTCCTCCCTGACTGGTAGCCGCCTGCATGGCTTGTACCATAAGGTCAAAGCTTATGTTTCCTTTGCTCATTTCATCCTTCAGCTCAGCCATAGACTTTCCTGTCAGTTTCGCTATGTCATTAAGCGGATTATATCCGTTACTGATAAGCTGAAACAAATCCTGTCCCTGCAATTTTCCGGCAGCCGCCACCTGAGAGAATACCAAAGATAAGCCTTTGAATCTTTCAGAATTACCCATAGCGATATCTCCGAGCATCTTCAGTGAAGGGATTATCTTCTGCTGTTCCACTCCAAAACCAAGCATAGTCTGCGCAGCCTCCTGCACTCCAAGGCGTGAATAAGGAGAATCTGCCGCATATCGGTTCATCTGGTTCAGCATGTCAGCCGCTTTCTGCTGTGATCCTAACATCACCTCAAACGATACAGCTGTACGGTCAGCATCCATTCCCAGCTTTGAAACGACTCCAATACCTGCAGTCATTGCCACAATCGGATTTGTAAAAAAATCCGCACCAGGCAAGGACATTATTGCCGTTCTCAGCTTTCCGCCTATCGTAGACGACAAGCGGTCTGCCGAACGATCGGCAGCATTCAGCCGTTCCTGCAAGCGTGTTACCTGACCGATAACACCATTATCCTTGCTTCGGATGTCTATCAGAAATTGGAGAATGTTCATATTACCTGTTTGCTTTTGCTTCGTTTTTTCGAATATCTGCCAGCTGCGCTATTGTCTGTGCCCACTCTTCATCAGTCAACGTATCAGGATCTATGTGCAGGTAATACCGTAACATGGTATTATAATATCCTACCCAATTAGCCTGAAAAGTCCCGTCCGCGTCCTCTACAATTTTTTTAACTCAGCCTGTTTTACTTCACTCATGCTTTCAATCTGCGCCGATACAGCGAAGAAATATGAATCGACTGTCTTGATTTCGTTATCTCCATCAATCCAGCATACGTTCAGCATGGCTTCCTGCAGTTTGATAGGATCTTTTCCTCCGTTACTTGCAATCATCGCATAAGAGTAATCCTGGCGCTTAGGCTTGTGAAGTACACAAGATTTGTCGTCTACAGTGACTTCAAATACGTTGTTTTCACCCCATTTCTCTTTCCACGATTTAAGCTGTTCTTCTGTGTATTTAAACATATTTTAATCAGTTTTTAATTATACATATCCGTTAATGATATCCAGCGCAATGCCGGGCAATTCATGTTCCGAAAACTTATCTCCCTGATTCATACCTTTGGGAATTTCGGTAAATTCAAAACCCTTAATCAAATCAGTAACAATTACGTCACCTTTAGTAGGATTTCCGTATGATACCAGAATATCGGTCTGAACGTCGAGAGCATCACCACCGGCTGCAATTTCCAGGGCTTCCAGTTCACTCTGCAAAAGAGTGATAGAACCCTCATAGCTCTTGTTTCCGCGCTGGATACTGTGCGGTTTGTTCCCTTTAGCATACAAGGCTTCTTTCTCCTGTTTTTTTACATAAGAAATAGCCCTAAATTTAGTCACAGGACGACCGGCTACTATTGCCGTAATGTCACTGTACTCATACTCTTTACTGTTAAATACTTCTGCCATACCGTTATGCATTAGTCTGTACACTGAATCCTAATTCCATCACTACGTTACGGGCATATCCGTATGGACGCACCTTCAATGTCATGTTGATAGTAGAGGTGGCCAGTACATTCTGCGTAGGATCAATATAGCAGGTTGCCCCACTTTCTCCTGCAGACGTATCTGCACTTAATTCACCTTTTGCCGTCATCTGCGCATTAATAGCACTTTCCACAGTAGACTGCCAGCTTTTCAAAACACCGGTCTGCATCGTTCCGTCCTGATTGACATATACTTCATCCAGCAAGAAGTCAAGAATAGTATTATATGCAATCCGGTATGCCTTGTCGATGACACGCCGATTAGCCAGATGTGCATAATCGTCAGTATTCTTAACACACAAGCGGTCATCGGTAAAGAAATAACCGGAACGTCCTACATAAGTACGCGGAGTAATATATCCCTTGTCGTAAATGGCAGCAATATCGTCCATGCTGTCTTCTACCGGATCGCTTCCCAGATACATCACATCCGGATAAAGAGAACCGTCGCGCACACGTCCGATGTTACGCTGTACTGGAGAGATAGCCACACGTCCGGCAAAAAGTCCCATAGCGGCTCCATCGCTGTCTTTCACGGTGTCACCGATAACGATGCATACGCGGTTGTCTTCACCGTCCTTCAAGTCTTTAAGCGAAGAAGCATCTTTATAACTCCTGCCTTCCAATGCAATAAAAATCGGGGCATATAAATCTGTAGTAGCCCATTCGGCCAAAGCCTGTGCTTTCGTCAAAGCGGTAAAAACATCCGGATCAAGTCCTTCAGTTGCTTCCACTTCTTCAGCGTCCGGATCACGTGCAATAATCAATCCGCGAAGAGCGCCTTTCTGGCTTTGAAGCAATCCACGCAGCGCACCGCTATTCTTATCGCACAGATCTGTCATTTTTGTAGTTTTGGCCACTGCATAGATTACTACCGGAGTTCCTTCCTCTGCTTCCTGATAAAACTCCTGTACCATTTTGTACAGTCCGGCATTATTCTCTTTTGTCACTCCCAAATCAGTCAGTGCAAGCAACCGTCGAATAGTATATGCCGTATTCAGTTTGAAAGTCTCAGAAACTTCCGTACCGCCGCACACCAGCGCCAGCAGACCGTCCTGACTTGCAGAGACGATACCCAGCTGCCCGTTCAAAAACTTAATCGAAATCTTAGGTAATGCCATAAGCGGTCCTCCTGTTATTCAGCTGCATCCTGTACCAGCGCATATACGCCTTTCTTGTCGTTACGGCGGATAGTACCACCAACACGAACAAGGAAAGAATAGATGTCACCATAGTACAGAGGATTATCCATGCTGTCGAACATTTTGACTTCTCCCATCGCACGTGAAAGAGAATTTACATGCCATGCCAGACCGGCAGCATTATCATCAGTGTTTCCTCCTGCGCTCCATTTTGCCAATGTACCTCCAGTTGCGTATCTGAGCACCTGAGAACGCTGCATTACGTTGAATGAGAACAACTTTCCCAGAATACCTCTCTGTGCATCTGCAGATGCAAAGAACGCACGCTGGTCGCCTTCTGTCAAATCGTCAAGCAACTGTGCATACATGTATGCATCAAGCAGCAGATAACGGTCATTCTGAGGGATATTGTCCGCATTGAACTTGGTCATAAGTGACAGCACATCAGCTTTTACCAGAGCCTTTCTGTTGCCTGTAGCAGACGGTGTGTAGGCAGTCACTTTTTGGATTCCTGTTGTGCGAACAAAATGATCACTATCAGGCGACCAGTTATACAACATCTGTTCTGAAGCTTTTTCAATCAGTTCAGCACGGTCCTGACTGATTACGCTGTTACGTTTGCTGTAGCTCAGTTCTACAGTATCCGCATGAGGGATATAGATCGGATCTGAAGTCAATTCGTTCAGCGTGTATTCTACATCTACATCCGTACGCTTTTTGGCAGTAGCCGGAATTGTTGAACGGTCAATTTCTACCTTACTCGGCGCGCCTGCATTCGGAATGTGTACCTTCTTTCCCTGATTAACGTACATATCATCGTTAACCGCCTTGCTCATAAATGAGTTATCGGCAAACAGACCTTCAACGATCGTGTTCTGCCAAAGTTCTTTTTGAATAGCCATGATTATTTACCAAATTTTTCGTTAAACTTCTTTTTGAAAAGATCCGGATGCTGTTCTTTCAGTTCAGCCAGTCTTTCTGCCTTGTCAATCTCGTCCCAGCTCATATTTTCCAGATCTTTTGTTCCGGCTGCCGGTGAACCGGTGTGCAAAATATCTTCCACGCGTACTGTTCCTTTCTTCGGCATCTCTTCAATCGCCTTACGGGTATTTGCCTCGTCAGCCATCATAAGGTTCAAAAATGTAGGCATCTGTTCCTTGGTAATCTTGCCTTCTGCAACAGCCTGATTCAAGAACGCCTGGTGAGCTGTTTTTTTACTTTCAGCAATCTGGTTAGTAAGTTCAGTAATCTTAGCTTCCAGAGCCGGTACCTTAGCCGCCTGATTCTCCATAGTGGTAATGTGTCTCAGCATGTCGTCTTCGTTTGCCAGGTTAGCAAATGAAGGGCGCTTCTTCAATTCGTTGATAAAATCCATATCTTTTGTTTTTTGTGGCTCAGTGAGCCGGTTCATAAAATAGTTATATACTTCTGTGTTAGTAGCATTTTCCGACAGGCTTTCTCCCGTATCAATTATTCCGTCAATCATTCCCATGGCCAAAGCTTCCTGAGCCGATATCCAGTGTTCCTGTCCGTCAAAATATTTAGCCCTGACATCATCCGGTTTCATGCGGCATCGTGTTGCAATCATGTTGGCCAGATCATTTTCAAGTTCCTCTGCTACGTCTGCTGCCTTACGCAATTCATCAGCAGTGCCATAACTTCCTCCAGACACACGGTGCAGCATGATACGTGCATATTTGTTCATATACAGCGGTTTTCCGCACAAGGCAATAATGCCGGCGATACTGGCCGCCAATCCGTCAATATATATCGTAATATCCGCCTTAACAGTACGCAGCGCATTGTAGATGGCAATGCCGCTAAAGACATCGCCACCCTTGGAATGTATGTGAACGTCTATTTTGCCGTATGCAGCAGCCAACTCCATAAGCTCCGTGACAACACGCTCGCTGTCTACCTTTTCGCCGTTGCCTACATTCCCGTACATCAATACGCTAACTGTCCCGTTCCCGGGTATTTCATTTGCAAAAACCTTTTTCATATTCGTTATTTTCTCTGTTGCAAAATTCGCGAAACTACATAAGCTGATGAAACGGCATTTTCACGGTGCAACGATAATACGGCATGATGCAAACGCAGTTTTACCGGTTCACCTTATAATCCGAAATTTGTTCTGTAATAAATTGATATAAAATATGGCAGACCTTAAAAGTGAACAGAAAAAGATGCTGGCGCGAGAACTTTACATGATAGGGAATAACACATTCGAAGAAATTGCGCAAAAAGTAGGCGCACAGCGTCAGACTATCAGTCGCTGGGCAAAGGCCGGTAAATGGGACGCCTTAAAAACCGGTATGAGCATCACACGTGAACAATCTCTGAAGAATATGTATCAGCAACTTGACGAAATGAATTCCGCTATTCTTGCAAGAGATCCTGGTAAAAGACATCCAGATACAAAAGAAGCGGATGTAATGGCAAAATTGGCTACAGCAATTAAGAAGCTGGAAAATGATGTCGGCATCAGCGATATTATCAGTGTCGGAATGCGTTTTGGCGAATTCCTTCGACGCATAGATCTGGATAAGGCAAAAGAGTATGTAAAACTGTGGGACGTGTTCCTGAAAGAACAGATCAAGTGATATGGCTACCTACGAAGAAAAACAGAAGCTGAAGGAATGGGAAGAATACCGCCGCGACATTGAATGTGCCACTCCCGTAGAAGTGAACATGACGGAAGCGGAGAAAACCAAGAAGAAAATGTATCTGGAGGCTCACCCCGTGGAATGGATACAGTATTTCTTCCCAATGTACGCCAAATATCCTTTTGCAAAATTCCAGATTAAAGCCATCAAGCGCATACTGGAGCACGACGAATGGTTTGAAGTACTGAGCTGGAGCCGTGAGAGTGCAAAGAGTACTATCGTAATGTTCTGCGTAATGTATCTGGCACTTACCGGAAGAAAGAAGAATGTTATCCTAGCAAGCGCTACCGAAACTAGTGCTGAAAAACTTTTGCGACCTTATAAGGCAAACTTTGAGTCAAACGGAAGAATCAAGGCTTTTTACGGAGAGCAGCCTGTCATAGGGCAGTGGACCGACACGGAGTTTGTCTGCAAGTGTGGATGTGCGTTTACTGGCGTGGGTGCGGGTAATGCTCCACGTGGTACCCGTAACGGCGCGGCTCGTCCGGATGTGTTGCTGGTAGATGACTTCGACACCGACGTAGACTGCCGTAACCCTGACACTCTTAATAAAAAATGGAAATGGTGGGAAAAAGCTCTTTACCCTACGCGTTCCGTGTCCGAAAAGACACTGGTTATCTTCTGCGGAAATATCATTGCCAAAGACACCTGCGTAGCACGAGCCGGTGGCATGGCAGATCACTGGGATATAGTGAATCTGGTAGACAAAAACGGAAAAAGCAACTGGCCCGAAAAGAACACACAAGAAGCCATCGAGCGCATCCGCAAAAGTATCAGCAAGGCTTCTTTTGAAGGCGAATACATGAATAACCCCGTAACGGAAGGCGATATCTTTCACAACCTGCCCTACGGGAAAGTTCCTTCGCTGAAGAAGTTTAAATTCGTTGTAATATACGGTGATCCTGCCTACAGCAACAGCAAGAACAAAGCCAGCTCGACAAAAGCAGTCTGGGCGTGCGGAAAGATACGCAGTACGTACTATATTATCAAAGGCTTTGTCGGACGTGTAACCAATGCGGAGTATATCGACTGGTTCTACCAGCTCCGTAAGTACATCGGCAGTCAGTGCACCGTCTACTGTTACCAGGAAAACAATACCCTGCAAGATCCTTTCTTTGAGCAGGTATTCAAACCTCTGATACGTGAGCAGAACGAGCAGCGCAAGGATAATCTATACATAAAAGGTGACGGACGCAGCAAGATGGATAAGGCCACGCGTATAGAAGCCAACCTGGAACCTATCGACAGGAACGGGATGTGGGTATTTAACGAAGAAGAAAAGGATAACCCGCACATGAAAGAACTGCGCGAACAGTTTAGTCTGTTCGAACTTACACTGCCTTATCCCGCCGATGGTCCCGACTGTATAGAAGGATGCTTCAATATAATCAATGAGAAAATAAAAGAACTCGATCCCGGTGTAACCATCGGCTACAGCGAGTTCAAAGACAGTAACCCTTACAGATGGTGATATGAACAACTTTATAGAACTTACCGATTACGATGCCACGATACACCGTGACATTCTTGACAGCCTGCTGCGCGAAGAATCCGGAAGCAGTGCCGTTATTGAAGTGTGTGAAAACCGCGCCATCGCTACAGTGCGCAGCTTGCTCAACAGCCGCTACGACTGCGATGCCATTTTTTCCGCACAAGGAGAAGAACGAAACGTGCTCATTCTAAAAATCTGTCTTGACATTGCCGTGTACGAGATATTCTGCCAGCACAACCCTTACAAGATGTCAGACATTCGAAAGGAACGATACGACGATGCAATGCAGTTCCTGCGCGATGTTCACGACTTTAAAGCCAACATAGAAGGACTTCCCGAACTTCCTGCCGAAACGCAGACCGGAAACAGCCCCTGGCAGATAGCCAGCAACGAGTCTTGGAATCCCTACTTTTAATCAACTTTTAAAACTCTTTTAAATTATGGCCAGACCAAAGAAAAAACGCCGCATAACAGAAGGCGGATATACTCAGATAAAACCTGTATATGCTTCGGGACCTTATGCCCGTGTAGAACCGGACGTTATCTTACAGATGCCGGAACTGTTTTACTTTGACATGACTTCATACATCAGTGCGCTGAACGCAGCCAAAGCGATAGACTTCTACAACCGCGCACGCCTGTACGACATGTACGAATCGGCATTGCTAGACCTTCACCTGGGAGGTATTATCGAAAAGCGGAAAGTCGGTGTAAGCCGTATTCCTATCGAGTTCCGGCGTAACGGAAAACCGGATGACAACGTGAACAAGGAAATCCGTTCTCCATGGTTCCGCAAGTTTGTCAAAGAAGTGCTGATGTCAAAGTTCTGGGGATACAGCCTGTTTCAGTTCTACCGCGGCGACGACGGATATATCAACTATTACCATGTACCGTATAAGCACTATGATCCTGTACGCCGTGTTATCCTGAAGTATCAGAGCGACACAGAAGGTATACCAGTAGATGCGTTTGAAAACATGCTTTTTGTGGGAGACAACCCGCGCGACCTGGGAATGCTGGCAGAACTTCTTCCGATGGTGCTCTACAAGAGAAGCAACTTCGGTAACTGGAAACAGTTCTGCGAGATATTCGGTATGCCGATACGTGAATACACCTACGATGCTGGCGATGAAGAAGCCCGCAGCCGTCTGATTCAGGACGCACGCCGTCAGGGAGCAAACGCCGTGTACATCCATCCAAAGGAAAGCAGCCTGAATCTGATTGAAAGTGCCAACAAAAGCGGTACGGTAGATCTGTACGAACGGTTCAAAGATGCCTGCAATACGGAGATGTCTGTCCGCGTGCTAGGCAACACTCTGACCACCGATGCCAAGAGCACCGGCACTCAGGCACTTGGAACCGTACACCAGGAAGAAGAAGACATGCTGAAAGCCGACGACCGAGACTTCATCCTGGATGTGCTGAACTACAATATGACGGACATATTCAACGCTCTGGGAGTGAATACGGAAGGTGGTGAATTTGTGTACGTAAAAAACCGCGGACTGAACCCGAACCAGCAGGTAGACGTGATTCAGAAAGTCAAGGCTATGGGCGTGCCCGTGTCTGACGATTACATCTACGATGTGCTGCTCATTGACAAGCCGGAAGACTACGAACAGCAGAAAGCGGAAATCAAGGCACAGGAAGAAGCTAACCGGAAGTTGCAACAGGAAATGGCCAACCAGCTTGAAAGCAGGACTAATACAGAACCCGCACGAAAAGCCAATCGCCATATGAACATGGATAACCGGTCAAAAGCATGGTATGAACGGGCGCGTGAAGATTTTCGGAACTGGGTACACGATTTTTTCGGAGTAGCCCCGAAAAAGAAAGACGGGGCTTTGCCGTTTTGATGGATAATGTATACGGAGAACGATGCAGTGTTTGCGGAGTTTTTCATAATGAACTGGAGCAGACAATAGAATTCAGCAAGGAAGCGCTTACTAAAATGTTGCGCGAAATATATGATGGAATGAACGTGCGCGACAATATACAGCGTGATGCTTTTGAAGAGACATTACGTCTTTTCAACGAAGCAACAGCTGAAGGTCTTTCAGCTTCCGATTATCCTACCAGAGATGAACTGTTTTTGGAGGAGCTTCGTACGAGCAATGAAGTCTTTTCTGCTTTTCGCACGCACCGGATGCAAAATGATCTGGCCGCACAACTTATCGGAGAAGATGGAAAACTGAAGCCCTTTGATCAGTGGTTGAAAGACGTACAGAATATTACAGATCATTATGTCATCCACTGGCTTCGCACAGAATACGACACTGCGGTACTCCGCGCACATCAGGCTGCAGACTGGAAGCATTTTGAAGCATACCAGGATGTGCTTCCTAACCTGCGATGGATGCCTACCACTTCTCCTGAACCGGATATTGCCCACATGCAATACTGGAGAGCAAAGCTGACTTTGCCTGTCAATCATCCGTTCTGGCTTAGTCACCGCCCTGGTGACCGATGGAACTGCAAGTGTTCTCTTGAAGCTACCGACGAGCCTTCTACTCAATATACGATAGCAGATTTTGAACCGGTTACTTCTGTCCCAGGATTGGATAACAATCCGGCAGACGACGGAAAGCTGTTCAGTGGTTCTCATCCGTACTATACGGAAGCTTATCCTGGAGCAGACAAAGCAAGTTCTAATATTATACAAATTAATTCTACCCAAAGCAGGTATACTCCAGTGAAAAATTATGAAGAAGCTGTGCTTAGAGCTAATAAATATGGCATTAAAAATTTTGATACAGGAGATGCTACAATCGAAGAAATTAATACAGTTTTAGAAGCATTGTATGATGAAGCGAAACACATACCTGTGGAAATTAAAGAATTTCAATTAAGGCGAAATTTAAAAAGCGTAAACACAAAACATGACATAGGTGGGTATTACTCAGATTCAGAAAAGAAAATTGCTATTAATCTCAGCAGTTTCGAAAAAAGTATTTACAAAAAGCCTATACCTTTTGAAGAGCAATTAAAACATTTTAATAAGACCTTAGATAGTCTACAAAATCAACTTAAAGATATACAAAGGAGAATTAAAGAAAAAGGGAAATTAAAGATATTGCGTGATGAAGAAAAAAGATTAAAAAACTCTATTAGTGATATTGAATCTAAAATAGATAAAATTAATAGCAATATTAAAAAAGGGAAAAAACCTCTTCCTTACACAAGGTCGGAAACATTTAAAGATATACCTGACCAAATTAAATGTGAAATACATCATGAATTTGGGCATTATGTTTTTCACCGGTTAGGAGATCCATCATTTAAAAACTTTGATATTGAAGCGTCTCAATATGGTGCAACAGCTTCAACTGAAAATTTTGCCGAATGGTATGCCGAATATCGTATGAGAGGAGAAAAAAATATACCAAATAACTTATTAGAATTATTTAAAAAAATAGAAAGATGAGTTCACCCAACATAGAAGAACAAGTAAAAAAAGCCGTATCTGGCCTGCACAGACTATACACCCGTACACTTCCGGTGAAAGTAGGAACAAAGGCTGTTTCACTCACAAAAAAGCGCTTTACCGACAGTGCGTTCAACGGAAGTACATGGAAAGAGCCATACCGAAGAAAACTTAGCTTCAAAGGTGCTCAGGCCACTTACAAGACGCTTCTTTCCGGAACCAACCATCTGAGGGACTCCACCTATTTCAAATCGGAACCCGGGAAAGTATACATACGAAATCAGGTAGAATACGCACAGATCCATAATGAAGGAGGCAGCATAACAGTAACAGCCAAAATGAAGAAATACTTCTGGTATCGGTATGCTTTAGCCAAAGGATCACGCTTGACAAAGAAAAGAGGCGGCATCAGAAAGACTAAAGGAAACGAAGCGCTTACGCGAGAAGCAATATTCTGGCGAAACATGGCTCTTAAACGTCAAGGTTCTGCTATCCGTATGCCGCGTCGCCGTTTCATGGGACCTGACGCAAATATGGAAAAAGAAATAAGAAAGATTATTGAAAAAGAAATGCAACTATTTATAAAAAACTATGGAACATATTTTAATGCAACTCGTTAATCTGGTAGGTTCATCACTCCCGGAAATGAAAACTGTAGACGAAGATTACGGCCAGCTTGAAATGATTGATGAAACCAGCAGAGAAAGCTATCCGCTTACTTTTCCTGCTGTGCTTATAGATGCTCCGGAAACCGCCTGGAGCAACATTAGAGGAAAAGACCAGTTAGGAACATGCACTGTAAGAGTAAGATTGATTATAGACTGTTATGATGATACCCACTATCGTAGCGGCACAGTAGACAAAATAAAGGAAAGAGATGATCTGCGTAAGCGCCTTCATGTGCTGCTGCAAGGAAGAAGAATTACGGAAGAAGGCGAACTTATACGTACTGCAAGTCGATTCTACACCGGCAATCATGGTATTAAAGTGTACGAATCGACTTATACAGTATCAGTTTCAGAATATATCAGTCTCGACGAGCAAAAGGTACAACAGCCTGTAAGGATACGCATTACACCTTCCATATCAAAATGAAAGCTGCAGGCTGAGTTGAATATGCTGTGGTGATATGCGCTTACGGACATGCTTCTTCGCTTCACCTGACGGCTTGAATTCTCCGGATTTTACCAGTTCCCGGATAATAGCCTGTATACGATATTCCGAAAGAAAGAATGCCTTTGAAAGGGCCTTCACGACATCTGAATAATTACGAAGAACCGGTTCAAGCTCAAAATAGCTTTCTGCGATCCGGCGATTACGTTCTGCGATAAGTTGGCTACTGCGTCCCATAACTTTAATTTTTTAGAGTTTATGCAAGTTGGCTGCTGCATTTGTTTTTACAAAAATACGTAATTGTCAGGAATTAACCAAATTTGAGATACATTAGTAGCAGTAGTTACCAGTATTGTTACAATCGGATAAGAATATATAACAAATCCCCGGCAACCAAATGGCTTGCCGAGGATTCATTTCTTTCAGTCTCGCTTTATCAATCTCTTTAAAATTAACTCATCAGCATATTTGATTGTGCAGACAATATCACCGTATGCAAAGATTAATTCTTTGTCTACTATTTTCCCATCTTTTAGCCAGCATCGATACACGTAAGGATGCTCAGAACTTTTTTTAGCTAAAGATAATGTCTTATAAGTACCATTTGTTTTTTCGTTATAAAAGCACTTTATAATGCATTTCAAATCTTTTTCGTCCATGCTATTCCTCTATAGTTATAAAATCATTTGTATATGCCCAAAGCTTTATTTCATTCATAATTCCCAATGCATATTCAGGAAGAGGTTTCTTTATAAATTTTCTTTCAATTCTGTACTTTTCCATTTTATTACGGTTTAAATTTTCCAACTATATACCATTTAAATTTTTCAATGTAACTTACTATTATTGTGCATAATTCATTTATATATCGAATCGGCAAAATAATAATCAATAGCGGTGTACACAGTATGCAATATGGAACCCATATTGCATACCATTTTAATTTGCGTTTCTTCATCACATTGCAGACAAGGATAACGGCAATTTACGTGTCTTACCTTCTTCATCCTTCAGATCTACCTGGATAAACTGGCAGGTCGGTACCGGGCGGTATGCAGCCTTGATGATGTTAATTCCGTCGATAAACTTTTCATCCTGGCTGGTTGCCGCAAGTTTTTCAAGTTCCAGAACCTTATTCGCCTTCAGCGCTCCCTTTCGGTCCTTGGAAAGCAATCCCATTACCACCTGAACAAGCTCTGCGGAATTGTCATCCTTAGCCAGCGTCTGCAAATATTCTTTCACCTTCTCGATTCCGGCTTCCACGGTGTCATCCCATCCTTCATTAACACGGTTACCGAGAGTAATTGACATCCTGCCGTCGGTAGTGGTAAACGTGTCACTCTGACGATTGATCTTTGTCTTGAAAAGTTCGTTCTTTGTCTTGATCAGCGTAGAGAATTCAGCAAATATCTCCTGTTTGACATGCTCCATCTCGCAAGACAGTTTAGTCAGCTTCTTGACAGCGTTTTCTACTGTCTGATCTACCAGACTCTTGTACGCCTCACGTTCGTTCTGCACACGGGCCTTTTCAGCCTTATCTTCTGCTTCAATCTGTGCTTTCAGTTCTGCTCTCTGTTCCGGGCTCAAATTCTTCAAATCAATCATAATTACAAGTTTTTAATGGTTAGTAAATTCTGTATAATAAAGCCTGATAGGGCCTCTGTTGCGATAAATCTTCATGTAGTATTCACGTACTTCGTTCAATTCGTCCGTATCGTGGCGGCACCTGACTGCCAGATGGTGTCCCAGTACATTAATCACTACACGCCACACTCTGTTTTTCTTTCTCATGTCATTCTATATTGTTGCTTATAATGTTCATCTCCCCACGGTCCTTCTGGTCAACTATCCGATATTTCTCAGCAGCTTCCCGTTCCAAGTCGTGATATTTCTTCACCAGTGCACTTCTTTCTTGAATAAGGCGTATAAATTCATCACCGGTAAGTCCGCCAGCATACAGCGTTGAGTTAATCGCATCGATTCTTTTGTCGATTTTAGGAAGTTCCGAAAGAATATATTCGATGCGTGCTATACGTTCGTCATTTACGTCATACCCCCTTATTTTCGTTTTCGTTCTCATTTCTCTGCTTTTTAAGGATTGATTCAAGTTTTGGTATCAAAGCTGACAGTTCATCGCTGTCAAGCTCATATAGAGGTTTTCCTGCAATTCGAGGACTTTTCAAGAAAGCATTCACATTATCCCAGTTCGTAGTATCTACTCCAATACGCTGCAAGCGCTTCAGAACTGCACTTCGCTGCGACTTCAATGACTTTTCCACCATCCGTTCAGCCAAAGGTCTGATTGTAGCATTTGCGCCGGTAATATATCCGGCCAGGTATTGCGACTCCGCATAAGTCAGTTCCTTGGTCGTATCGGTCCGCCCGTCTGTAAGTTCCAGAATAAGCGCCCTGTACTGTTCTTCCGACAATCCATAACGTGCATATATCCCATGCAGCCGTTTAATCATCCATTTCGGTATCATCTTTTTCGTTGTTTTCATTTGTTTCCTTTTTTAATCCATTTTCCAGCCAGAACTGCCGGTATCCCTTATCCCATATCACGAAAAAACCTTTAGGACCACCGTTACCTCTGCCTACATAAGTCGCCTTGAAATGTTCAATATGAATACGCTTGAATGAATCCTTCTTCAAATCGTATGCAGTATCGCCGTCTACATCGTTTCCCTTCATGTGAGATATATAGATAAACACCTTCTTCGGGAACCGCTTGCGGAGATTAATAAAATCGGCCGCCCGAACACGATACAAGTCAATGAAGTATTGCAGCGAGTCGATAATAACAACATCAGGACTGCGTTGCTTGCTCAGATCATCTGCAAGATCATCCGGATTACACTCGTCAGAAAATTTGATGCGGTTACATTCCGAACGTATGCCTGCTTTGGTCAGAGACTGCTGAAAATCGTAGCTGTCACCCATTTCAAGAGAAACGAATAATACCCGTTTCCCCAATTCGTCAAACTCCTTGGCAAGCTGGAGGCAGAAAGAAGACTTACCCTGCCCGGACTTGCCATACACTATCCAGTTGCCGGTAGCTTCTGTCTGTCCGAACAAATCGGCAAAACGTGAAGTAAACGGCACAAAGTCGTACTGGCGGTCTTCTATATTTTTAATACTCCAGTTTCTCATAGCTGTATTTCTCCATTCTGTACTTGTCTACGAATTACCTTATCCATAATCATACCTTCCAGTTCTCTCAGGTCGTCGACAAACCATGCAGATTTCCGAGAATCTTCCGTAGGCAGTTTTTCTACTTTGTCAAGCTTTCCCCAGATTTCGTCCTGTTCATCCGGATCAGTCACTCCGTTTGCCGCACAGATGGCACGCACGTCCTTCTTCGTTGCTCCTAGCAGTGTAATGTAGTTACGCACCACACGTCCGTCTATTTCGTCGAATCCGTCCACACGTCCTACATTGCGCTTGATTGTACGGCGAAGTGTTTCCGTTCCGGCAAGTACACATCCCATGCGATACTTAGTATCATCGTACAGCGGAATAAGGCAAGCCATAGCACTGTTTGAAAGCTTTCCTGCGTCGTCAAGAACCAGTACCGGATAACGATCTGCCATACGGTTGATGTAGGATGTTATCTGCTGTAGCATATCGTCGGTGTCAGTATATCTGCTGAAGGTAATACCCAGACATCGGCCAAGTTTCTGAAGGAATTTCTTCGCCGTCCACTTCCAGCACTTCAGATAAATAATAGAGTTGTCAGGACAGGTGTTATACAGGTCAATAAGAGAATGTGTCTTACCGCTACCGCTGCGGCTGCTTATGCAGAACCAGCGGTGATTCTTCTTTGCCACCATAAGATACAGCTTCACCTGCTTGTATGAAGACACGCTTTCTACTATTTCCCAGGTATTGTCATAGTAGTTAAGACCAGCCGCTATCTTTTCCACCATTGAGTCTTCCTTGGCTCCGTATTTCCCTGCACGAAACTGAGAGAGAGAGGCTGAAGATATATCGCACTTGCGTGCCAGTTCTGCGGCCGAAGAACCGCGTTGAATCAATGTTTCGATGTAATCTCTTAATTTGTTAGCTTCCATAGTTCAATATCTTTTTAATGTATTATTAAATCGTTTTTAAATTATCTTGAAAAACCTGCCTGAGTAGGATCAAACTCAAAGTCGTCTTCATCGTCGGGATATACAGGACACGGTGTGTATGCTGGTATGTCTTCTTCGTATTCGGCATCCTCAGCGTGCAGCTTCAGTTCGTTTCGGTTATCCTTGTGTTGTCCCCGGCTGTCCGTTATCAGCAGACGTTCCAGAATGTTGTGTCCTGGGAGGGCACTGCTGTATACATTATCACGTATCACATCGACATCATGCTCGGCAGTTTCCACGATTTCCCGTTTCAGATCTTCGTTGAACTCCTTAATGCGCTTGCGCTGTTCGAAGTGTTCCGGCTTCTGGTCTACAAGAGCCATCGGTACAGCTTCTTTTTCGTCGAGCAGATATCGGAGTGTACCCAGTTCCTTGCCTTCATCCTTTGTGCCTTTCTTTCCGGCATTGGTTATCAGCACATGGCTGGTATCGTCAGGATCATATCGCACCACCCAACTTGTACCCAGATGATTCAGCAGCGAGCGGTCCAGGCTGTCATAGAAATACTGCATACCATTACGCTCCATAATAATTCCCCGTGACTCCAGTTTGTTTGTGCGTCCGCTTGTTTGTCCCATGAGCAGCAGATACTGTTCGTCAGGAAAAGAAATCTTCCGATCCTCGGGCGTCTTGCTCCACGCCTGCATATAAGCATCTATCTTCTTGGCCCGCTCCATCTGCATTACCTCATGAATCCGCTTAATAGCTTCAGCTTCTGTTGGGATGAACTTGCGGTGCTCATTCAGCCATGTGGTATTCGGCTGTATTGCCTTATCTGATGTTATACCAAAGCCTGAGAATGAAGGAAACTTCTGAAAGTATTCCAGAATAAGATATTTGAAGTAAGGCTCCACTATCTTAGCCTGTGCGTTCTTGACTTCGGCAGGTGTAAGATACTTGGTCATTTCTTCATAGAACGGGAACAACGATTTCTTGTGATAATTATCACACTGCATCTGTACCGGCATATAGCGCTGTCCGAACAGTTCCTTAGCATGCTTCACGGCATTTGTCAGAGCCTCCTTAATCAGAGCGTCACATTCGTTATCTCCGATGGCGTATCCTATAGGGTATTTGCAGCAGGCATCGAGAACCACTACCAGCGTCTTGCGATTATGGTAAGTAATGCGCCGTTCTTCCTTAACTGTTCCCCCTTTGCGAACGCGCTTTACTTCTTCACGCTGATACAGAAGTTCTACATCCCAGCCATCGAACACCCAGTACGTCATTGCAGTGAGCGGAGCTGTACGGCGTACCTGTTTTTTCAGGTTGCTGTTCCATTCTCCTATACCGCGACGGCGTGTCTTGGTCACCACATCATATTTGCGACGGTATGCTCCGATGGTAGCAGGCGACTTGATTTCTTCCAGCCCAAACTGAGCAGCTGCCTTGTTGTATTCTTCCATGATCTGAACATTGTTCCAGTTCATGTGAAGCCCAAGGAACTGACGTATCAAAGATTCGGCAAGTTCTGAACGCTCGTTACCTTCTTTCAGTTTCGAAGCAGCATCATTACCATAATTCTTATGGATCACGCTGAGATATCCTTGTTCAGCTCCCTGCTGGCGTGCTGCGTCGTATGCCTCGCATTTGCGCTTCAGCGACTTCCACGATGCAGGAAGATTGTGTGGGAACAAAGGCTTTCCCTTCGGATCTTTGACTTCAAGAAGTTCTGTACACTGAACACCCAGGCGTTCCCATACGTTAATACGCGTGTTACCACCGATGGCGCTTTGCTTCTGGCGGTCCCGCAATCGAAGAAGAGCTTCCATCACGTTTACCGACAGTGTATATTCGTTAATCTTAGCCTGAGGAAGGCGATTGTTTTCGCCATACACGTAAGTCTGAAAAAAACTGTATGCGCTATTGTTGTAACGGATTTCTTCTTCCAGATCGCTCTTCTGTCCGCGTTTGGCAAGTTCCGCATAAGGATCACCGTATATTTCTATGTACTTTCTCTTCATATCTGGACGCATGGTATCAAATTCTACTAAGGCAGAATTCCCCGGCGTACTGCGACGGAGTATGATAATTTGGTTTAATCTACGCATCTTGTCAAAACAAGATCGAGACATAAACCCCGATTCGCATCCAACCCTGTATTTTTCGTCGTAACGAATCATGTCACAGGCTGATACGCAAACCTTATCGTTATATATTACTGCCATTTCTTTTCCTGATTATTGTTAGTGCAGCTTTGGGAATCGAACCCAAAACGCGGCCGCCTGCTCTTTTTACCTTTATACCTATGAACACCAAATTCATCACTATATGGCTAATTTTGTTATCCTGAAAGCTTACAGGTTCCGCTGCTGCGTGTAGAGTTATTGTTTCTTTATACTTTCCTTATCCATTCTCCATGCTGTAAGTATGAGCATGATACAAAAAAGAATAGTTCCAATAAGATTGGCAGTACCTTCAAGGAATCTGTTTGCCACTGCCAATGCCAAAACCGTTAATAAGTAATATCTTGTTTTCATAAGTTTCATGTTTTATATAATCCGTCCGATCTTCACAGACCAGACGGTTTTTGCTACATTTGTAGCGTACTAATCAATCATTTATATTTATGGAAAATAATTTTTATGAACTCCTTAGACAGGAGTACGACAAGATTACTTGTCCTGTATGCGGTTCGCATCCTACATTTGTCATTAAAGGAAAATCCTTCGTTCCATACAGTTGCGGACATAATGAGTGTGAGCAGTTGATGAATGAAGCAGAAGATAGGGTAGTAATGAAGTGCAAAAATGATGAACCGCTAAAAGTAAGGTTATCTGTACGTCGTCCTGATTTTGGAGAGTAAACGCACTTCAGCAAAGTAAGTTACAGAGCCGGGAGGTAAATCGTGAGCTATTTTCAAAAAGAAAAATATCAAATTCTTCCGGCTCATTTTCTTGCTGTTGTATCTTTGTGTGTATCTCTTTTCTACCATCTTTGTGGCGTATTTCTTTCGATTCTTTTTCATAATCAAAAAATTAAATTGTTAGTATTAAGTTATTTAACAACAAACTTAATCTTAGCCAGTACCTTGTCAAGGTTCTGCATATCGTCTACAAATTTCTGCGAAGCGGTAAACTCAATCGTAAATCCGTCATAGCTGAACGGTTTGGCATAAGCCACCAAATAATTGGCCAGACGCTGACAGTACATATTAGTGGAATACGTTTTCATGCTTGCTCCCTTTTATCGTTATAACTGATTTCCTTAGTGCTCTTTGCGCCTAGTAGCACACCGCCCATTTCCAGAGCTGTTTTTCGGATCTTATTGGCCATATCGCTATGAGTGCGAAATTTCAGTGCACTGATAATTGTCACCTGACTTACGCCTAATTTTTTCGCCATCTCGCGACGATCACCGTGTTTCATTAAGATTTCTGCCATATTTTTTATAATTAAGTAGTTAATATTAATGCTTTAAGTTGGGCAAAAGAATATATTTATTATCTTTGCGCCCATCTTTCATTATTGAAAGGTGGTGCAAATATGAGGATAATTTTCACAACAAACAAGTAAATCGTGATAAAATTCACGATAAATTTTCATCTATGATTGAACGCATTGAAGAATTTATTAAGAATCAAGGTATTAGCGTAAGAGCTTTTGAACAGAAAATATCAGCCAGTGATGGTATGATAAGAAGGGCTATTAATAATAAAACAGATATCCAAAGCAAATGGCTATGTAGTATTGCGGATAATTATCCTCAGTTAAACCTTAATTGGCTAATTACGGGAAAAGGAGAAATGTTATTGCAAACACAAACTAATAACATGGAAACCACAAATGAAAAATTGCCTTTAGCACACCATACAGATTCAACTGATGGAATACCTCTTATTCCTGTTAATGCTATGGCTGGAGCTTTCACCGATGATCAGACAATCATGGAATATGAATGTGACAGATACATTATACCATCTTTCAAAGGAGCTGACTTTTTAATCGGCGTAAAAGGAAGTAGTATGTATCCACGATACAACAGTGGTGATATTGTCGCATGTAAGCGTCTTAACATTAATGATCTGTTTTTTCAATGGAACAAAGTATATGTACTCGATACAGATCAAGGAGCTTTAATAAAACGAATCAAACCAGGTTCCGATAAAGAACACGTTTTAATCGTATCTGACAACAAAGAATATGAACCATTTGAACTGGCAATAGATCATATTTATCATATTGCACTTGTTATCGGAGTAATAAGAGTTGAATAATATTAGTGTTTTCAAATCATTTTGTACCAAAATAGCAATTTACAAGGCTATAAATTAGCCATATTATTACTAATAAATTGATTATCAATGTATTAAATAATAAAAAATTACACCATACAAATGTAATAAAGGGTATAACTCAATTAAAAAAGGCGTAATTATGCCTATCTTTTATGTATTAAAGGGGTTAACTCAGCCTTTATATTACCATAAAAAGTATGCGTGTGGTATGCGTGTTAGGAACATTTTGTTTTGTTTTTGGTATGCGTGTAGTATGCCTGTTAGTACGTCTGAACTGTATTTTAACAGAATTTTAACACAAAATAGACTAAAAAAAGCCGCTTCTGAAGTATTCCAGGAAGCGGCTTAAAAAATAGCTTTATATGGTTTATTTAAGCACCGATCTTTTAATAATGGCTCTTTTTGTTACCATCTTACTATTGTCTGTGTTTAGCATTTTGTATAAATAGCTTTTCTTTATTCCTAAAGTATTTTCATCCAGCTCGTTATACACTTTCTCAATAGAGCCAAAATAATGATCTTCTTTTTCAAAAATCAAATGTACGTGTATTACTTTTGTCATATCTTATCCTTTCTTTTCTTTTCAGCAAATATACAAAATAAACATTATATTGGATAATTTGACACAATAAAATCCAATATAAAGAGATTGTTTATTGCCAATTTCAAAAAACGCGTTTTTAAGGCTTATTTCAGCGTTTTTTAATGCTCGATGATATTTATCTATTGGATAAAATAAAAGCAGCACGCGCCAAATAAACGCCGCTGCTTGTGTTCTTTTTGTATGCCTCATTGTTCGATGTGCGTTCGATTCGTGCACATTATGTTTTTTCTCATTTGTTGCCCTCCATTCTTGTAACATGCTGACTGATAACCAACAACGGGTTTAAGGCTATTTCCCTTCATTCTCATTTTGTTTTATCCCCCGTAGTCTGACATGCGTATTGCATGAACAGACTTTTTTTTATGCCTTTAACTGAAGGATGGTCTCTTGCTACCAAAACACATCTACGATTCAGACCTGTATTCATCTAATTACCTTTCCACCATTGCAACTCCAATTGACCTTCTCCACCCCATCCTATATCCGTTTATAATCACTGACACGATAAGAAAGCAACTGCGCACAAAAAAAATTCAGCAGCTACTAAAATCTACCGAACCATTTCAAGCGGAAAACAAAGAGATGAAGAGGATAAATACATAAAAAAAGCGGTTTGCCCAATGGACAAACCGCTTTTATAGAAAGTAAGTATACTCTTATTCAGCAACTACTTCGAAAGGAATTTCTACAGAAACTTCCTTGTGAAGCTTAACGATAGCCTTGTAGCTACCAACTTCTTTCACTGCATCTTTAACTACGATGATCTTTCTGTCGATTTCATGACCCAATTTAGCCAATGCATCAGCAATCTGGATGTTGCCAACTGAACCGAAGATAGTACCAGTAGAGCTAACTTTAGTAGCGATAGTCAAAGTTACGCCTTCCAACTTAGCAGCAGTTTCTTCAGCGTCTTTCTTGATCTTCTCAAGTTTGTGAGCACGTTGTTTCAACTCTTCTGCCAACATTTTCTTTGCAGAAGGAGAAGCGATTACAGCTTTTCCAGTAGGGATAAGATAATTACGACCGTAACCAGATTTCACGTTTACGATATCGTTCTTATAACCCAAGTTTAATACGTCTTCTTTTAAAATAATTTCCATAACTTTCCTCCTTCTTATTTCATCATATCAGTTACATAAGGCAGTAATGCCAAGTGACGAGCTCTCTTCACAGCTTGCGCAATACGACGTTGGAACTTCAAAGAAGTACCTGTGATACGACGCGGAAGGATTTTTCCTTGCTCATTCAAGAATTTCTTCAAGAATTCAGGATCTTTGTAGTCGATATACTTAATACCACTTTTTTTGAAACGGCAGTATTTTTTCTTCTTAACGTCTACTGACGGCGGAGTTAAATATCTGATTTCTGATTGAACTTGTTGTGCCATAATTAATCCTCCTTTTTGTTTGATTTAACACTTCTTCTCTTAGCAGCATATTCTGCAGCATACTTATCCATCTTGAAAGTCAAGAAACGGATAACACGCTCATCGCGACGGAAGTTAACTTCCAATTTTTCGATTACTGCAGGCTCTGCATTAAACTCAATCAGTTGGTAGAAACCTGTAGACTTTTTCTGAATGGGATAAGCCAATTTCTTCAGTCCCCAGTTTTCTTCATTGATAATCTCAGCACCTTCTGCTTGAAGAACACCTTTGAATTTTTCTACCGCTTCCTTCATCTGAACATCAGATAAAACGGGAGTTAAAATGAAAACGGTTTCGTATTGATTCATACTTCGTTTAATTAAATAAATAATTATTTGATTTTAAAATGCGGGTGCAAAGTTACGCAAATTATTTTGAACTGCAAACATTTAGTTTTTTTTTATATTCGAATATAGGAAATAACCGAGAAGAGACGTAACTTTGCAAAGTTGTTTAAACAATAATTTCATGATAGAGCAATTTAATTTTGACATACGCCTTATATTTGCTATACTTAACGGTAAAGTATCAGCTGCCATCAACCGAAAGCTATCACGTAATTTCCGGCAGAACGGATTGGAAATCAGTCCCGAGCAATGGACAGTACTCATTTTTTTATGGGAAAAAGACGGAGTCACCCAGCAGGAACTATGCAATGCTACTTTTAAAGATAAACCCAGTATGACTCGCCTGATAGACAATATGGAAAAGCAGCATCTGGTTGTGCGCATTTCGGACAAAAGAGACCGCCGAACCAATCTTATCCATCTCACTAAAGATGGAAAGGAATTGGAGGAAAAGGCACGGACCATCGCAGGTCAGACTCTCAAAGAAGCCCTTCAAGGCATTACATTAGAAGAGTTGAGTATCGGACAGGATGTATTGAAGAAAGTATTCTTTAATACGAAAGATTAAGCACAAAGTGTAACTCAAATACTAAAATCCACTAATAATTATAGTCATAATGGATTTTTTATATAAAAAATTTCGCTCAGTAAAGAATAATGCTTTAATTTGTGTTTGGAAAAAAATAATCTATTAAAATACACACACATGAAAGGTTTATTAAAGAACTTGGGACTGATTTTAATCTTAGTAGGAGTAGTTATCCTGATAGCATGTTCATTTACAGGAAATGTAAACGACAACACTATCTTAGGTCTCTCAATCGTATTAGTAGTATTGGGACTCATTTCTTATATTGTCATCAATAAAAGAATTGCAGATTAATTTCAAAGAAAAAATCGAATAGGAGGTAAATATGAATAACAGATATTTATCTCCTATTTTTCGTTTTACCCGCCTCACAGTAGCCCCATCTCCCTGGGTAAACAACACGCAACCTAGAGCAAAAGCTCCTTTTCATAAATGTGCTGTGTATCTAATCACAGCAGTAAACAGGACACAAGCCATATATCAATAAAAAAATCCCGGAACAATGTTCGCAGGATTTTTTTAAAGTCTCTTATCTACAAGAACTGATTACGACTCAGTATCAGGAGTGATCAGTTTGTACCCCTTACCGTGAATATTGATAATTTCAATAGAATCATCTTCTTTCAAGTGCTTACGCAACTTCGTAATATATACGTCCATGCTTCTGGCATTGAAATAATTGTCATCAATCCAAATCGTCTTCAACGCAAAATCACGCTGCAGAATCTCATTGGCATGTGCACAGAGCAAACCAAGCAATTCAGATTCCTTTGTTGTCAGTTTTGTCTGCTTTCCTTCAGATGATAATATTTGCTTTTGAGTATCAAACGTGAACTTACCAATCTTATAGATACTGCTTTCTTTATTCTTTTTACCACGAACCCGTCTCAGAATAGCTTCGATTCTGAAAGTAAGTTCTTCCATACTGAAGGGTTTAGTGATATAATCATCCGCTCCAATCTTGAAACCTTCCAAAATATCTTCTTTCAGTGTCTTTGCAGTCAAAAAGATAATAGGAATTTCAGCATTGGCCGCACGCACGTCCTGTGCCAAAGTAAAGCCGTCTTTCTTAGGCATCATGACATCAAATACGCACAAATCATATTTATTCTTCAAAAAGGCCTTATAGCCAGCATCTCCATCAGGATACAATTCTGCAGAATAACCTTTAGCCTGCAGATATTCTCTCAACAGCATGCCAAGATTCTCGTCATCTTCGCACAACAAAATACGTAATTTCTCGTCCATATCAATTATTTTTTAATAAAGGTAATGCAATAATAAATTTAGTCCCTACATTCAAATCACTTTCTGCCCGGATACTTCCCTTATGATCGGTAATAATTTTCTTCACATAAGCCAGCCCTAAGCCAAAGCCTTTCACATCGTGCAGATTACCTGTATGTACACGATAGAACTTTTCAAATATCTTCTTCAGGTTTTCCTTTTTGATACCAATGCCATTGTCCTGGATAGATATCATCAATTTGCCTGCCTCATTCCATGTCCGGACATTCAACTCCAGGTCTTCATCCGGCCTTTTATACTTCACGGCATTATCCATCAGATTGAAAATCACATTCGTGATATGCATTTCATCTGCAAATATAACAGGATCTGCCGCCTCAAGGTTCGATGTGATTTTACCATTGTAGCGTTCCACCTTCAAGGTAAAGGTGTTGATGACACCGTTTATCAACTCATTTGCATCAATCTCTTTCATCTTCAAAGTTGCCTTCTGACGATCAAACATGGACATCTGAAGTACTTTCTCGACCTGAAAACGCAACCGCTTCGTTTCATCATTAATCACTCCCGAAATATGCTGAAACATCTGCGGCGACTTTCCTACGGCCGGATCCTTCAGCATCTGCGCTGCCAACGAAATCGTCGAAATCGGAGTTTTGAACTCATGTGTCATATTATTGATAAAATCGTTTTTCATTTCTGTCAGTTTTTTCTGACGGAACACGATATAAATCGTAAAAATGAAAGTTACCAACAACACGATGGTAAAGATCAACGAAGGAATCATGAAACTGATTGAATCAAACAGATAATCTCTGCGCCCGGGAAAATGTACTTTCAAGATACTCATCTTGGCAGGCGGGTCATTTTTAAACAAAGCCTGCTGATAAGACTCATCATTTCCCGTTGCCTCGTAATCTGTACACCGATACACCTCACGTCCATCCTTATCAATTACTGTAAAATGATAAGGCAAATCAATACCATTATTATATAGGTTCGATTTCAGATAATCATCCAGGTCTCTGAATCTCACTCTGTCCCCAATCGATTTATCACTGGCACGGCGAACCATATCCAATACAACTTCATCCAAAAGGGCCCGCTGATACATATAGCGATTCTTGATCGCTTCCAACATCGAATTGGAGGTCTGCGGAATTGTATTCCGCCCACGCACCATGGCCTTAGGCAATTCAGAAGGCTTGATTGTCATCACCCGCATCTCAAAATCAGAAATAATCCTCCCGTCGCGAGACTTCATCTTGATCCGCTGCGATTCGTGAATCACATTGCTTTGCCGCAAGGAAGAATTGTTTTCAATCAACGCCTTTCGCTCAGCATCCGAAATATCTTCCACCAACCAGCGCATAGTCTCCGCATATTCCACATCTTTAGAAACCTGATCCAAACTGTTACGCACAGCCGAATCAAATTGTTCCTTCCGGGTTTTCATCATCTCCTCAATATAACTGACCTGCAGGTATAACAAACTGAGGAAAGAAAATCCCATAACGATACCTAATATCCAAATTGTTGACTTCTTCATAGCAACAAAATTAACACTCCCTAATTAACATTCCTATCGGATTAACGTGATTTAACCGAGAGTTTCTAGAAATTAACCGAATTGAGGATTTTACGTTATATTCTAATTACTATAACAATAAAATTCATCCTTTTGTTTGCAAATTTAATAAAAAATTAAAAATTCGTTTCCTATTTTTCCGTTTTTATAAAGCAACAATAAGCAAAAACCGTCCTCTTTTATAAAAAAAAGAAGACGGTTTTAACAATATGAAGCAAATTAGGAGTTATTCTTCTGTCTGCTTAGCTTCAAAATCCTTAATCAGTTTATCCTGCACATCAGACGGAACAAGTTCATAACTTGCAAACTTCATGATAAAGGAAGCACGACCACCTGTAAGAGAACTTAAAGCAGTAGAGTATGATGACATTTCTTTCAAAGGTACCTTAGCCACCAGTTTTTCATATCCCTTTTCACTGCTCATACCCATAATCATAGCGCGACGTCCTTGCAAATCTCCCATTACGTCACCCATTCTGTCAGATGGTACAAAGACTTCCACGTCATAAATAGGTTCCAGAATCTTCGGTCCGGCATTCTTAAATGCTTCACTGAAAGCATTGCGTCCGGCAAGCATAAACGAAATTTCATTGGAATCTACCGGGTGCATCTTACCGTCATACACAATCACTCGCACGTCACGAGCATATGATCCAGTCAAAGGTCCCTGCTCCATACGCGACATGATACCCTTCAAAATAGCCGGCATGAATCGTGCATCAATAGAACCACCTACAATACTATTAACGAATACCAGTTTACCGCCCCATTCCAATGGCACTTCTTCTGTTCCTTTCACGTTAATCTTAAACTCCTGTCCGTTAAATTTATAAGTATCAGGAACAGGCATTCCTTCCTTGTATGGTTCTACGATCAAATGAACCTCGCCAAACTGACCGGCTCCTCCCGATTGTTTCTTATGGCGGTAATCAGCCCGTGCTGCTTTCGTGATGGTTTCACGGTAAGGAATCTTCGGTTCCTCATACTTCACCAACAGTTTTTCATTGTTTTCCAAACGCCATTTTAACGTACGAAGATGAAATTCACCCTGTCCGTGAACCAACGTCTGTCTCAACTCTTTAGACTGTTCAATCACCCAAGTAGGATCTTCCTCACGCATACGGTTTAAGATAGTCATCATCTTTTCTACATCAGCCTCATTGACAGGCTTAATAGCGCGAGAATATTTTGAATTAGGATATTTTATAAAGTTATATTTATAATCGCAATCTTTACCATTGAGCGTATTTCCTGTTTTTACATCCTTCAACTTAACAGCTGCACCGATATCACCAGCCTGCAACTCTTCAACTTTTTCGCGATTGCCACCTGCAACAACATAAAGCTGTGCAATACGCTCTTTCGAACCACGATCAGCATTCAACAAATCGTCTCCCTCGCGCACCTTACCGCTCATCACCTTAAAATAAGACACTTCACCGATATGCGGTTCTACGCTAGTCTTAAAGAAATAGAGAGATTCAGGTCCATTCACATCCGGAGCTACTTCCTTACCATCTGTATTAGTCACCTTCGGCATGTCAGCTACAAAAGGAACTACATTACCCAAGAACTCCATCAGACGGCGAACACCCATATCTTTGCCGCCACAAACACAGAATACCGGGAACATACCTCTTGCAATCAGTCCCTTACGGATTCCTTCACGCATTTCATCTTCCGAAAGAGTATCTTGTTCGAAGAATTTTTCCATCAATCCTTCATCATTTTCCGCAGCAGCTTCTACCAATGCTTTATGCATTTCCATCGCTTTATCCATTTCTTCTGCAGGAATATCTTCGATTGTTGGCGCCCCTCCTTCTGGTTTCCAAGAATACTTCTTCATCAAAAGTACATCAATCAAAGCATTAAAGCCAGGACCTGTACTGATAGGATATTGGATAGGAACAATTTTAGAACCATAAGATTCTTTCAATTGTTCGAGGATATTATCATAGTCGCATTTTTCATTATCAAGCTGATTGACAAGGAAAATAACGGGTTTATTCAATTTTTCAGTGTAACGGAAATGGTTTTGTGTGCCGACCTCTACGCCATATTGGCCATTGAGAAGAATAATAGCAGTGTCGGTCACATTCAGTGCAGTTACTGTACTGCCCACGAAGTCGTCCGAACCCGGACAGTCAATAATATTAAGTTTTTTATTGTTCCATTCTACATGAAGAACGGTAGAGAAAACGGAGTAACCATACTCTTGTTCAACAGGGAAATAATCACTAACAGTGTTTTTAGCAGCAATAGAGCCACGACGTTTTATAACACCACTCTCGAAAAGCATTGCTTCCACGAGAGTGGTTTTCCCAGAGCCAGAACTTCCCAATAAGGCAATGTTCTTGATTTCGTTAGTCTGATATACTTTCATAATATATAAGATTTTAAGTAATTACTCAGTATGTTCTCACATACCCTTAAGATTTTGATGCGCAAATTAGGGATTAATTAGGGGAAAAACAACATTTGCCGTAGTGTTACTAAACAATGTTATGCAACACATGGCATCTAATACTATTATATATAAGGTACAACTGCATCAAAACGAAGAGCCGAACTTGGCATCCTTTTTGATATGTCCATCAATAATCTTACTTTTACAGCCGAAAATACGAAATACAATCATTATGGCAGGCATTTATCTTCATATACCTTTTTGCAAAACACGTTGCATCTATTGCGATTTTTATTCGACAACACGCAGCGAGCTAAAAAACAAATACATCCATGCTCTCTGCAAAGAACTGACCTTACGTAAAGATTACCTAAGCTGTGAACCCATAGAAACAATCTATTTTGGAGGAGGAACACCCTCTCAATTGGACAAGGAAGATTTCCAACTCGTATTTGAAACCATAGGAAAATATTATGATCTAAGTAAGTGCGAGGAAATCACTTTGGAAGCAAACCCAGACGACCTTTCCGATAAATACCTTCAAAATTTAGCTACGCTTCCATTCAACCGTATCAGTATGGGAATACAAACTTTTGACGATACCACCCTTCAACTACTAAAACGCCGCCACAATGCTCAGACAGCGATTGAAGCGGTAAAAAGATGTAGGGAAAACGGTTTCCAAAATATCAGTATTGACTTGATTTATGGCCTCCCTGGGGAAACAATGGAACGTTGGGAAAAAGACCTGCAACAAGCCATATCCCTCAATGTAGAACATATTTCTGCTTACCACTTAATTTATGAGGAGGATACAGCCATATACAAAATGCTGAAACAACATCAAATCTCAGAAGTGGAAGAAGACATGAGCTTGAAATTTTTCTCTGCCCTGATTGAGCAACTGCAAAAGGCCGGATTTGAGCATTATGAAATATCCAATTTTTGCCAACCCGGTAAATACGCCCGCCATAATACATCCTACTGGCAAGGAATTCCTTACCTGGGATGTGGTCCCTCAGCACACTCATTCAATGGTACTACCCGCGAATGGAATGTTTCGTCACTCGATACCTACATAAAAGGAATGGAAAGCGAACAGAGAGCTTTCGAAAAAGAAGAACTCGATATCTACACACGATATAACGAGTTTATTATTACGTCCCTTCGCACACGTTGGGGCTGTCCCATTCAAAAACTAAAAGACTCATTTGGAAATCAATTGGGGGATTATTGCATGAACATAGCTACCCCTTATCTGAAAAACGGAAAACTGGAAATGAAAGAAGGTGCCTTACGACTCACAAAGGAGGGGATATTTATATCTGATAGCATTATGAGCGACCTTCTTTGGGTAGAGTAAGGTTTAAATACTATCTTTGCAACCAAAAAGATAAAGACAACGATAAAAACTATGTTTATAATAATCAGTATCATGCTCTTGGGGATACTCACAGGCTACTTATCACGCAACAAACGACTGACCTATATACACAAAATCATTACTCTCCTCATCTGGATATTGCTTTTCCTCTTAGGGACAGATATAGGAAAAAACAAAACGATATTTAAAGAATTACCAACCTTGGGACTTGAAGCACTTATCATTACCCTAGGAGCTGTGATGGGAAGTGCCTTACTAGCCTGGGGACTATGGTGTTATATTAAAAAAGAAGATAAAAAGGAGGAAGAAGCATGAAAGGAAGTCTGATTATCATTTCATTTTTTCTCATCGGATCATTTTGCGGATTCAACGAGCTACTTCCATCGTGCATAAAAGATTGGGACTTGAGTTTCTATGCTCTATGCGGATTAATGTTCTTTGTCGGTGTAAGCATTGGAAACGATCCTAAAACACTGAAAAGCTTCCGCTCACTGAATCCCCGCCTGATGCTGCTACCAATCGTTACGGTAGTTGGTACGCTGGCAGGATGCGCCGTGGCGAGCATATTTCTTACTAAACACAGCAGCTTGGATTGCATGGCGGTAGGCGCTGGATTTGGCTATTATTCACTATCAAGTATATTCATTACAGAATACAAAGGGCCTGAACTAGGAACAATAGCTTTGTTATCGAATATCCTACGAGAAGTAATAACATTGCTATGTACACCACTATTTGTACGATATTTCGGCAAATTATCCCCTATTTCAGTAGGAGGTGCAACCACTGAAGATACTACATTAGCTATTATTACACGATACTCAGGACAAGAATATGCTGTTATTTCTATCTTCCATGGAGTAATTATTGACTTCTTCGTTCCCTTTTGCACTACGTTTCTCTGTTCAATATCATTTTAACATCTATAATGCAGATATAAAAGCATTATGTAATTATCGTTCGCGAACACGAATATCAAAAACACTTTAAAGAAACATTTTCGTAATCAAAAAGTAGTTTATTTCTTGATTTAAATCAAGAAATAAACCATGAAATGCTTTTTTATATCCAATTATTTTTGCGCAATCAAACATATACCTACATTTGCATAGGATAAAGAATAAAACTAAGCGCTTAGAATACATTTTCAATAGGTATTAGATTTGTTTTTAAGAAGAGTTTTTAGGAATAACAATTAAAAAAAAGTAGGTATTATGAAACATTTAGGATTAACAATAATGGCAGTATTCTGCCTTACTGCTACGGCTTTTGCAGCAGGGAATCAACCTACGACTGCAAAATGGGACAACAAGATTAACGTAAATAAACTAGGTAAGTATTTAAAATTGGACCCACAACAAAATGAAGAAGTAGCTGACATCTGCAAATTCTTCACTCAGGAAATGGGCAAAGCTACAACAGCAAAAAAAGACAAGGAAGCCAAACTGAAAAATGCTGTTTATGGCAATTTAAAATTGATGAAACGTACACTTAGTGCTGAGCAATATTCAAAATATACAACACTGCTCAACATCACTCTACAAAATAGAGGCATTGAGTTGAAGTAAAAACATTATTAACAATGTATTCAATGGGTTATTGATGACCCTAAGTTGAGAATCAAACAAATCAACCTATATAAAAAGCCTGGTAGTCTACCGGGCTTTTTTTATGTCTCCAATTCTGTACATTAGCAAATTTATAATAACCTTTTAGGCATTCTAACGACTATACCTATCAAGCAGATACTCATAGCATACTAGGAGTAAAACAACAAATACGACACCTTTATATTAAATAGTAGGTGAAGAAATAAATAGAAAGAAGAACAAGATAGCAAATAACAATTTATAATGATACGCCAACACTATTTATACCTGTTAAAAGGGATTGTATAAACTGTGAAAACCAAGTATCTTTGCAACATCAGAATTGAATTAATTAGTCATAATTTTATTACGTAGCCACATTTAAGTAATAAACTAGCTCCTGCCGAAGTGATTTCGCCAGGAGCTAGTCATATACAATCAAGAGCTAATGCAATACGAACCCCAAAATAAAGTACAATAGACATTATATAAAGCGGAATATAAAAACCCAATAAAATAGCCCGCAATAAGTTGATGAAACAAACATTGTATCATATACAATAAACAATAGAAAGTAAAGAAGAAAGTTATGTTTCACTTTCACCAATGCCCCTTATTTGTCAACAACATATCGTGAAAGGTAGGACGACTCATAGTGAAAAGCCAGTACAGTGAATTGACTAAACGATCAACAGAGGAAAATAGTCGGTTGATGTAAAAGGAACTCATAGATATGATAAAAGGCGAAAATAAAAGAAAACTTCCCCACGCTGACACCAACAACCAATTAGAAAAAAAACTGAGAATAAGATCAATAAAGTACTTCACAGTGTGTTCTCAAACAGCGAATGCCAGCGTCTCTGCAGCAAAGCGATGAAATAAAATACCTAAAACTGAGCTGCACCAGAGAAGTGCATTCAGAACCGTATTTACGGCTGCACATAGAAAAAAATACAT